>OHPP01000123.1_pt1 | contig 66366 bp, 59 predicted proteins | sample 1577731 | NCBI WGS metagenome assembly OHPP01 (sample SAMEA3879536, study PRJEB24766) | human gut metagenome | biome: human-associated habitat; feature: feces | place: USA | collected 1985/1987
ACAGGATCAGAGCCAGCAGCCAGACCAGAGCCAGCCACAGGATCAGAGCCAGCAACCAGACCAGAGCCAGCTACAGGATCAGAGCCAGCAGACGGACGGAAGCCAGCAGGATCAAAGCCAGCAGACGGACGGAAGTCAGCCACAGGGATGATGAAAACAATTTAACAGATACAGGTCAAAGCAAAAAAAGCTCCTGCGCATTAACCAAGCGCAGGAGCTTTTTGCTGCCAATGGATTGATAAACGATCAATAACGTTTTATGGAAGGTTTAGGAGCTGCTGTAGTATTCGTTCCGGAAGAATGCTGCTTTGGATGTGAAACTTCTTTTGCTGCAGTATTGTGGGCAGATACAGAACCTTTGCGTGGTACGCTGCAGCCTAACAGAACGCTGACTGCTTCATGCATTTCCGGATGTGCACGATAGGCTTCAATGATCGTCCGCTCAGAAGGTGTCACATGAAAATTCTCATTGCTGTCATAGCCGAATGCTTCAAGGATATCTGTGATATTATATAGATCGCAGAGTGTTAAAAGGATATCTGCGCTTGGATTTGCCTGTCCGCTTTCCCATCCGTAAATCGTTTTGGGAGCGGCGGTAAAAGAACGATCCTCTAACAGGATAGAAACATCATTTACAGACAGGTGATTCCGTTTACGATATTCTTTTAAAACTTTTGCTATATTCTGATTCCGCATATTGATCTCCGTTCTGTTGCATTTAAAGCAGCCAAAATGCTTTTTAATCGTATCATATCCCACCTCATTTTATCAGTCAATGAGTTCTTAATTGCAGAGAAAAATACAATTGCAATTCCTAAAGTTAAAGAATAGAATAAGAAAAAACAGATTTTTGTAGAAGAGGTGCGATAACATGGGAAAATCAAAAGTGACGGATTATATGATCCGGTATATTGAAGAAAACCGGATGGATGCAAAATCGCTGGCGGCACATGCGGGCATCGATGCAGGAAAATTGCGGAAGGATTATAAGGAACCGCTGGATGCGGAGGAATTTCTTTCACTCTGCGCATATCTTGGTATCAGACCGGAACAGGTACAGCGGATGCTGTGAACCACTATTTGCCTCCGACATAATTACGTGCAATGCGTAAACAGCATCAGGGTATAAATATCGGTAAGATGTACATACTGATCACATAGAGAACATGATATAAAAATGTTTGGAAATGGAGATTCGTATGAGCATGCAGACGGGAAAACAGAGTATTTGTTTTGAAACGCCGCCTTATATTGTAAGCAGCGCAAGTATTGTCGGGAAAAAAGAGGGGGAGGGACCTCTTGGAGCCTGTTTTGATCTGATTGGGGAGGATGATAAATTCGGGCAGGACACCTGGGAAGAGGCAGAGAGTACCCTGCAGAAAGAGGCTTTCGGAATGGCAGTCGGAAAAGCAGGACTGAAAAAAGAAGAGATCCGTTATCTTTTTTCCGGAGATCTTTTAGGACAGAATATTGCCACTTCGTTTGGACTCATGGATTACCAGGTGCCGCTCTTTGGCCTGTATGGTGCGTGCAGTACCTGCGGCGAGGCGCTTTCCCTTGGAGCAATGTGTGTTGCCGCAGGATATGCAGATTACGTTGTGGCGATGACATCGAGCCATTTTGCCAGCGCCGAAAAGCAGTTCCGGTTTCCACTTGAATATGCGAACCAGAGGCCGATGTCTGCAACCTGGACGGTGACCGGAAGTGGTGCGTATGTGCTTGGAAAAAGAAAGAGCAATGCGTGTATTACCGGTATCACGACCGGAAAGATCATCGATTATGGAATTAAAGATTCCATGAATATGGGAGCAGCAATGGCACCTGCGGCGGCGGATACGATCTGCCAGAACTTAAAAGATTTCGGGCGCAGGCCAGAGGACTATGATCACATTATTACCGGGGATCTAGGCAGTGTTGGAAGGGAGATCCTGATCGATCTTTTGAAAAAAGAAGGATACGATATCAGTGAGATGCATTTAGACTGCGGTATGCTGATCTATGAGAGCAAAGCGCAGGGAACCGGGGCAGGAGGTTCCGGATGCGGGTGTTCTGCCGTAACACTTGCCGGACATTTTTTAAAACAGGTCGAGCAGGGAAAATTACAGCGTATTCTGTTTGTGCCGACCGGGGCACTTCTTTCCACGGTGTCTTTTAATGAAGGAAAAACGGTGCCAGGGATTGCACATGGAGTCGTGATCGAACATGCAGATTAAAAGAGAGAAAGAGGTGTAGAATTATGGATTATATCAATGCATTCTGGGTTGGAGGGGCAATCTGTGCACTGGTGCAGATCTTAATGGAAAAAACAAAGATGCTTCCCGGAAGGATCATGGTGATGTTAGTGTGTCTTGGCGCACTGCTCGGGGCACTTGGGATCTACCAGCCGTTTATTGAATTTGCGGGAGCCGGGGCAAGTGTGCCGCTGCCTGGATTTGGAAATACCCTGTTTAAGGGAGTGAAAGAAGCGGTGGACGAGTATGGATTTTTAGGAATTTTTTTAGGTGGATTAAAAGCAAGTGCCGCTGGTATTTCAGCGGCACTGATCTTCGCATATCTGGCAAGTATTATTTTTCAGCCTAAGATGAAGAAATAGATATTATAAATATTTTTTGATCTCTTCGATCAATGCGGCATATTCCTCATCGGAAAGAAATTTTTCGCCCGGATTCATGGCAAAAGTGCCGCCCCACTCGTAACCGTCTGTATATTTTGGAACGAGATGGAAGTGGAGATGATGGCCGGTATCACCGTAAGCACCGTAGTTGACTTTCTGCGGATGAAATGCCTTGTGAAGTGCTTCTGCCACATGATTAATATCTTCAATGTAAGCGGCGCGTTCCTCAGCGGTCAGTTCAGTGATCTCACTGACATGTTTTTTGTGAGCGACGATCACACGGCCTTTGTGGCTCTGCTCCTTGAAAAGATAAACTTTTGAACTTGGCAGTTCACAGATTTTAATACCAAACTGGGCGACTAATTCGCCCTCCATACAATATGCACAATTCTGATCCATAAGAAACCTCCCGTGTCTGTTTTTTTATTATTTAATATTGAAAAAAAGGTCTGCACAAATCATCGACCGGTGCAGACCTGATTTTTTTAAATTATTTCTGGTTGAAGTGAACAGCGAAACCTGCGATCTCGTCTTTTAAGTAAGCAACAGTAAGCTCACCTTTGTCATTGTATTTGAAAGAAGATTCGTCAAATACAAAACCACGTTTTTCAAGATGATAAATCGCGCGGTCTAAGTAGTTGGTCTGAATGCAGATATGACCATTGGTTCCGCGTCCCGGATTCTTCATCATTTCAATTAAAGAACCTACGAACATGGAGCTGTTTCCAACTTTTACATTCTCGCCAAGTAAGGTGGCGAATTTTGCAGACTCTGCAGCAGCTACTTCCTCAGAAGCGTTGTTAACACCTACATGTAACAGTTTGAATCCTAACATGGTAGAAACAGCCTCTTTTGTTAAAGCTGTAATGCCATCCCAGTCTTTTGCAGCGATCATGTCTTTGTTTACCATCCAGGAACCACCGCATGCGATGATCTTTTTGAAATCAAGGTAGCTTGTTAAGTTCTTTGCGTTGATACCGCCGGTCGGCATGAATTTCATCTTTGTGTAAGGAGCTGCCATGGATTTGATCATGGAAAGTCCGCCTGCAGCTTCTGCCGGGAAGAATTTCACAACGTCAAGACCAAGCTCGATTGCAACTTCTACGTCGCTTGGGTTAGAGCATCCAGGAGTTACCGGGATTCCTTTTTCAACACAGTATTTTACAACTTTTGGATTTAAACCAGGGCTTACGATGAATTTTGCACCTGCGTTTACAGCGCGGTCAACCTGCTCTGTGGTAAGAACAGTACCTGCACCTACTAACATCTCCGGGAACTGCTCGGACATGATGCGGATAGATTCCTCAGCAGCTGCTGTACGGAAAGTAACTTCTGCACATGGGAGACCACCGTCGCATAATGCTTTTGCTAAAGGTGCAGCATCCTCTACATTGTCAAGTGCGATAACCGGGATAATACCGATTTTGGAAAACTCTTCTAATACTTTGTTCATAATTCTTCTCCTTTATTTTGAATAATTTTAAGGTTCTTAAAATGGTTTCGTAATATGAAACATTGTTTCGTACAACGGTACAATAGTATTATAACATTACAAAATGCCTTGTCAATAATTTAGGGAAAGAAAATGTTGTATTTTGCAAAAAACAAAAATTTGACTTTTATTGGAAGGTCATGTTATGATGTCATATGGTTTCATATAATGAAACAATAATGTGAATTATGAAACCTAAAAGACAGGTATTGGAAAAATAACTGATACCTTACATAGAATATGAGGTAATTATGGCAGAACAGAAAGAAACAAAAAATCCGGTGCAGTCGGCAGAGCGCATTTTTCAGGTAATGGAAATGCTGGCCGATCACGGTGAGATGGGGCTGATGGAGATCAGCACAGCGTTAGGACTTCACAAAAGCACGGTACATCGCCTTCTGATGTCTTTAGTCTATATGGGATATGCAAAACAGGACGAGGTATCCCAGAAGTATATGCTTTCTTATAAAATAGTCAGCATGGCAGGAAAAATGCTTGACCGCATGGATATTTTACAGGTTGCAAAACCTTATATGGAGCGTTTGTCTGATATCAGCGGGGAAACAGTGCATTTAGTTCAGCGGGAAGGAAACAATATTTTATATATTTATAAAATAGAAGCAAAAATCGGTACGATCCGCATGGTGTCCCATGTGGGGATGGTCCATCCGATGTATTGTTCCGGTGTGGGCAAGGCAATCATGGCAGAACTTCCGGAGTCGGAAGTGAAACAGATCTGGAATGAGAGCATCATCGAAAAAAAGACGGAGCATACGATCACGGATTATGATGATATGCTTAGTGTATTAAAAGAAGCAAAAAAGAACGGTTATGCACTTGATGATGAGGAAAATGAAGAAGGTGTACGGTGTATTGCTGCAAGTCTTAGGGATTATCATAATGAAGTAAAATATGCATTCAGTATTTCCGGACCGACCAGCCGGATGACGCGAGAACGGGTGGAGGAGTTATCTGTGGATGTCAGAAAAGTACAGGAAGAATTATCCATGGAATTAGGCTGGTATAGAAAATAGCAGAGATGGTCATACTATCCTTGAAAAGGTGATGGTTCAGAGAGTTTTTGAACCGTTACAAATAATTTCTTGTAAAGTAAAGGAGAAGAATGACCATGAAAAAGTTTAAAATGCTTGCGGCATGCCTGGTGCTTACATTGTCTCTTAGCGCACTGACCGCATGCGGCACAAACAGAAACAACACAAATACCAATAACAATGGCAACAATCCGGCAGCCGGTACAGAAAACCGTGTCAATGAAAACACAAATAACGGTATCAATAATACCGAAAATGGTATGAATGATACCAATGTGAATGGAACAAATGGTACCGTGAATGACACGGATACGAACGGCACAAATACAAATAACACAAACGCGAATGGTGCAGACACAGACGGTGGTGCTGTTGTGGATGATGTGGTGGATGGCGTCGGCGATGCTGGCAAAGACATTATTGACGGTGTGGAAAACGGCGTGGATGACGCGACAGGAAACAATAATAACGGTAACACAACGGATAACAGTGCAAGATAACGGATGAGAAATTTCCGGGTATGGCCTTTTTGTGAAAGGGCTGCCCGGATTTTTTGTGTCAAAAATCCTTAAATAAAAATGAAATCTTTCTGATTTTCTTGTGATTGCAGATGTTTTGCGGTACAATGTCTTAAATAAGTCTGCTTTGGGCAGAGATATGGAAAAATTCAGGAGCGTATTCAGATGAATAATAATGATTATAGAGAAATAACTGAGGATGATGTAACAACCGTATCCACAGATCAGAAAGAGGAAATGAACAGACAGGAAAGCGTCAATGATACCCCTGACGTGTCAGAAAATGAAAAGGAGACCGTGCAGGCGGAAGTGACAAATTCAGACGCATCGGATGAGAAAGAGCCGGAGTATGAAGATATCTGCTACATCTGCCGCAGACCGGAGCATATTGCAGGAAAGATGATAAAGATCCCGAACAACATCTGTATCTGTCAGGACTGTATGCAGAAAACGTTTGACAGTATGAATCAGACCGGATTTTCAATGGATGATATGCTGAACATGAATATAGGAAAAATGCCGAATATCAGCATGATCAATCTCTCAGATCTGCAGGGGATGCAGGGATTTATTCCGAATAACCAGAAAATCAAAAAGAAAAAGCCGAAAGAAAAGAAAGAGCCGGTACTTGATATCAAAAAGATCCCGGCACCACATAAAATCAAGGCATCGTTGGATGAGTACGTAGTGGGACAGGAGCATGCAAAGAAAGTCATGTCCGTCGCTGTTTATAATCACTATAAGAGGATCGCATCCGATGAGAAGGACGGCATCGAGATTGAAAAGTCCAATATGTTAATGATTGGACCGACCGGTTCCGGTAAGACTTATCTGGTAAAGACACTTGCAAAGCTTTTAGATGTGCCGCTTGCCATCACAGATGCGACGTCCCTGACAGAGGCAGGGTATATCGGTGATGACATCGAGAGTGTTGTCAGCAAACTGCTTGCAGCAGCGGACAATGATGTTGAGCGCGCGGAACACGGTATTATCTTTATTGATGAGATCGACAAAATCGCAAAGAAACGCAACACCAATCAGCGTGATGTCAGCGGAGAGTCCGTGCAGCAGGGAATGTTAAAACTGTTAGAGGGTGCGGAGGTAGAAGTCCCTGTCGGAGCCAGCAGCAAGAATGCCATGGTACCCATGACGATGGTCAACACCAAAAATATTCTGTTTATCTGTGGAGGTGCGTTCCCGGAGTTAGAGGATATCATTAAGGAACGCCTCAATAAATCCGCATCGATTGGTTTTAAATCCGAGCTTAAGGATAAATACGACCAGGATGAAAATATTCTGCAGAAGGTGACCATAGAGGATGTGCGCAAATTTGGCATGATACCGGAATTCTTAGGACGTCTGCCGATCATGTTTACATTAGAAGCGCTCACAGAAGATATGTTAGTGCGCATCTTAAAGGAACCGAAAAATGCGATCTTAAAACAGTACCAGAAACTGCTTGCCATGGATGAAGTCAGACTCGAATTTGAGGATGACGCACTGATGGCGATCGCAAAGCAGGCAAAGGAAAAGAAAGTCGGTGCGCGTGCACTCCGTGCGATCATCGAGGATTTTATGCTCGATATCATGTATGAGATTCCGAAAGATGACAATATCGGCATGGTGACCATCACAAAAGAGTATGTGGAGAAAAAGGGCGGACCGCTCATTACCATGCGTGGCTGTGCACAGATTGCTGCTGTTCAGACGCAAGCTTGACACTTTGCTGTCAAGCTATGCGCCGTAGTGTATATTGTTGTGAGATTACAGCCCCTGCCTCGAAGAGGCACTTTTCATGGGCTGTAATCGTTGCTGGTCACACCGGAAGTGTGAACAGTAACCACAGATTGGGGAACAGAAGGCGCCGGGGATTGCGGCTGGAGAATGAGACGATGAAAGAATGATTCTGAAATGGGGAAAAATCTTTTTTACAGACTGAGAAAAAGATTTTTCCTCATTTTGAATTTGAAGAATATGGTAAAAAAGTGTTCACACTATGATTAAGTATGGTACAATAGTACTAATCGAAAAAATGGAGGAGTGAAAATAGCAAAAGAGAAAAGAGAAAAAAGAAAGAAATAAGAAAGCAGGAAACAGACAGGGCATACAGTTTCAGATCCAGAGTAAGATCGGTGCCTCCATTATCGTGGTTATGGCAGTGATCGCTGTACTGGTAGTAGTGGTGGTTTACAATCTGCTGATCAAAGCCAACAACACAGAGCTGCGGCAGGATTCTGAAGCGATATCACTTCAAGTGGAAAAATATTTTTCACCGTTTGAGCGCATGGTAGAACAGCTTGCACTGGATGAAGATGTGCAGACAATTCTGACCACTACCAAAGCTGGACAGAAAATGACAGAGAACGAGGTATATCCAGCGGTACTAAAGAAGCTTGTTGCAGTGGCAGGACTTGACACGGAAAATATTCAGGGTGTATTCACGGCGGATTTGGACAGTAATGCATCCATTACATCAGCAGGCGGTATTTCCGGCGATGATTATGACTGTACGACCCGCACATGGTACAGCTGTACGCAGACAGGAGAAACTATGCTGACAAAGACCTATGTTGCTGCAAGTACAGGAAAAACAATCTTAAGTGCGGTAACACCTGTATTTGACGAGAAAGATACGGTTGTCGGTGTCGTTGGAATAGACGTAGGGCTGGACACAGTCATGAATATGATGGGGAATTATACGATCGGTGCAAATGGATATTCCATGCTGTTGACAAGTGATGGAACTTTTGTATATCATCCGAATGCAGATCTGATTGATACTATGATTCAGGATATGAATATTTCAGACAGTGTAAGCACTGCGATCAGCAATCAGTCAGAACAGCTTTTGAAATATAAGGTAAACGGTGAACAAAAAATGGAAGACAGCAAGAAGCAGATGGCACAGATGCGTGAGGCAATGGACAAAATTCAGGAATCCTCGAAATAGGTTGTCGGTGTCATCAAGGCAATTGAAGATATTGCAAGCCAGACAAATCTTTTATCATTGAATGCATCTATTGAAGCTGCACGCGCAGGCGAGGCGGGCAAAGGCTTTGCAGTGGTTGCAGGAGAGATCGGCGGTCTTGCAGATGAGAGTGCCGATGCGGTAAATACGACACGTAACCTGATCAACGTATCACTCGATGAGACTGAAAAGGGAAATACGATCGTAAATGATGCCATTGCATCTTTGGACAACGCGGTAGAGCGTGTTCGTATTGCAAACGGAATGATTCAGGAGACAGCACAGGTGGCAGATGTCCAGATGAAGAGTATCGACCAGATCCGTGACGGCATCAGGGATATGTCACAGGTGGTTTCTGATAACTCTGCTATGGCAGAGGAGACTTCAGCAACAAGTGAGGAGCTGGCAGCACAGTCAGTTACATTAAATGAACTTGTACAGAAATTCGAATTAGAATAATATTTGTGGTTCTAAAATAAAAAATTCCGGCATCTATTTAGTAATTGAATAGATGACCGGAGTTTTTTTATTTATGGCGGATTGCAGGGAACAGGTGTATTCTGACGAATTTTTTGATTTTATTGTATCTTATGAGGAAACGAATGAACAGACGATCGCAGGGGCGTGTATCCAGAGAATTGATGAAGGATATGATATTTTTTATTATCCAAGGGAGGGATTGCCTCCGCTTAGTGTAGGCAGTTATTCTTATTCAGAGATTCCAAAGTGTTATGGATTGCTGGATCAGACGGCACTTGAGGTGTCCGGTATTTTAAAAATGCAGAACCAGCCCGTTCTCGCCTTAAAGGGAAGAGGTGTATTGATAGGTTTTATTGATACCGGTATTGATTATACAAATCCGGCATTTCGATACAGTGACGGGAGCAGCCGGATCGTCCGTATCTGGGATCAGACCATACAGGATGGAACGCCGCCTGTTGGTATTTTGTATGGAGCAGAGTATACAAGAGAACAGATCAATGCGGCAATGCTTTCGGAAAATCCGTATGATTTGGTGCCGTCACGTGATATGAACGGACATGGCACATTTCTTGCAGGAGTGGCATGTGGAAGTGAGAGTGAAAACGGTGACTTTATCGGGGCGGCGCCGCAGTCTGAGATCATCATGGTAAAGTTAAAGGAGGCAAAACAGTATCTTCGGGATTTCTTTTTTGTGAAAGACGGCGTTCCGGCATATCAGGAAAACGACATTATGATGGCGGTTTCCTATTTAAATGGAGTTGCAAATATTTTAAATCGTCCGCTTGTCATCTGTGTGGCACTTGGAAACAGTGCAGGAAGTCATGCAAGCGAGGGATTTCTGCCATCTTATCTGAATTATATCTGTGGAAGAAGAAAGCGTGTGGTCGTGACTGCAGCTGGAAATGAGGCCAATGCAAGACATCATTTTCAGGGGCGTATCATTGGAGAGATGGAACATGAGGATGCGGAGATCACGGTGGAGGAAAATACAAAAGGCTTTTTTGTGGAATTGTGGGCATCTGCACCGGAACTGTATGCAGTCACCATAATATCGCCTTCGGGGGAGCAGATTCCACGGATTCTGGTGCGCCGTGGAGCGTCAGAGCAGTTTAATTTTATTTTTGAGGGAACAACAATTACGGTGGATTACCGGATCGATACAAAAGAGACGGCAAGCCAGCTCATATTTTTCCGTTTTATCCGACCGACACCGGGATTGTGGACGATACGCATTTTCCCGCAGCTGACAGTGACGGGAAACTATCATCTCTGGCTGCCGCTGCGGGAGCTGACGGATGGAAATAATTTTTTTCTTCGTTCCAATCCGGAGATTACACTGACTTCTCCGAGTGCGGCAAGGCAGGTGATCACGGTGGGCGGTTATCAGGCATCAAATACCAGTATCTATGCGGATTCCGGCAGGGGTTATACGATAACCGGGGAGATCAAACCGGATTTTGTGGCACCGGCAGTGGATGTCTATGGTCCCGGGCTTCTTGGTAACTTTATCACCTTTACGGGAACAAGTGCAGCTGCTGCGATCACGGCAGGAGCCTGCGCGCAGATCATGCAGTGGGCGATCGTGGATCAGAACAATACAGTCATGTCGAATACTTCCATCAAAAATATGCTGATCCGCGGCACGGCTAAACCGGAAAACCGGACCTATCCAAACAGAGAGTGGGGATATGGGACACTCGATGTGTTTGGGGCATTTCAGAATCTGAGGCTGTGATAAAAGCAACGGAATATTTATTTAGAAATTGTTTAGAAAAAACAGCAGGGGTGTCACTGAGAATTGATGAATATCTGAGTTACTGTGGAGAAGTATCTGAGTTATTAAAAAATCAGACAGCATCACAGAATGTTTCTACACAGGATGTAGACGGCAAAGATGCAGACAGTTATGTATCGACGATCGGAAGTTCCGATGCAGTAATGCCAAGTGAAAATTATAATGATATCTTAAAAGAAATCCAGAAAACAAAAGCAGAAGCTGGTCAGTCCCAGAGTTACTCAGAAAACGCAGGACAGACATCCGGAACAGGAACATCCGGACAGATCACACAGGCATCCGGAACTGGTGCGGCTGGAAATACCGGAGGCGGTGGAGACAGCGATGATGAGACCACAACAACAAAGATAGTTGTGATCAATGGCGTTACTTATCTTGAAACAACGACTGTGGAGAACGGTGTCAAAAGCGTACAGAGAACTGCAATCAGTGGAGTTGGTGAAGAGTAGTGACTATCAAAAAAATCCGAAGGATTAACGTGAACCTTCGGATTTTTTTGCTACAATCAGGAAATACCATTGTATGAAATTTTTTGCATGATATCAACAAATGTTAAAATAGCATTGTATGAAATTCTTTATATGATATCAGCAAATGTTAAAATAAAATTGCTTGCAATTTATTACATGATATGATAAGATGTCTATTGTTCGAGCAATTCGAAAACAGAATAAGCCGGCGTGGCGGAATGGCAGACGCACCAGACTCAAAATCTGGCGGTGGCAACATCGTATGGGTTCAAGTCCCATTGCCGGCATTGAAAAAAGATTCAGTTTTTACTGGATCTTTTTTCTTATTCATGATAATAGAATGTTCACGGAGCGCGCATTCTATTATTTGCTCTTGGATGAGATAAAAATTTAATATGGGCGAAATATATAGAAGATAGAGGTGATTTCATCCATTTTATAATAGAAATTCATTTAACATACAAGAAAATGGGTGAAAAAGGATGAGATTTCATTATAATAGCCCACGAAAATCAAAAAGTCAGGGTGAAAACAGCAGAAATGAAGGAGTTTCGCCCAAAATGATAGAGGAAGAAGCTGAAAATAGAAAATAATGGGTGAAAGTGGTTTGAAAGATGGAAATTTAGCCCGTTCATCTGGTGGATGTCTGTTATGTGTGGATCAGAGTGAAAGCAGAGTAAATTTAAACGGAAACCCCACTCACAAATTCGCAGGAAAGCTTTGAAAAAGCACTGTGTGATCAGTAAAAAAGTGTAATTAATTTTTACATTGCAATAAAAAAAATGGAAAACCTTGTAAACCAAAGTTTCCCATCATTAAGAGAAGAGCGCGAGACGGGACTCGAACCCGCGGCCCCGACCTTGGCAAGGTCGTGCTCCACCAACTGAGCCACTCGCGCATATGTAAATTGTTTTGTATCTGTCTGTCAGACACATTTGGTATCATACTATGGGAAACAGGATTTGTCAACAAATTTTTTGAAATAGTTATAATGAAAGCTGAAAATCATGCATTTTGGAGAAAAAAACATTTTTTGATTTAAAAAAGAATTAATAATATTCATCTATATATTAAGTAGGAAAAATGCTATAATACGGGATGTCTGATGAGCAGGATGCAGACAGTGGACATTTAAGGAGGAACTATGGAAAAGAAAAAAATAATTATCCCGGTTGTAACCATTGCAGTGATTGGAGCAGTTGGAGGAACCGGTTATTATTATCGTGACAATGTGATAGATGTGGCAACAGAGGCATTTGATGTAGTTGCAGAGAAGATTCCGTTTTTACAGTCGGGAAAATCGGATGATAAAGTGTATGTTGAAAAAGTTTCCAAGATTATGAATACATATACAGGAAACAACAACCGGTATAATGGTGTTGTGGAGTCACAGGACAGTTATGAGGTAAATGTGGATTCGTCACGTACCATCAAAGAGATTCTTGTAAAAGTGGGGGATGAGGTAGAAGAGGGGCAGACACTTGTCACCTATGATACCAGCGAACTTGAGATGCAGGTGAAACAGGCAAAACTTGAACTCGAGGGAATCCAGAATGAGATTGACAGTTCCAATAAAAAGATAGCCACATTGACCGATGAATTAAATAAAACGACAGATGAGGACGATAAATTTTCACTGACGACAGATATTCAGTCGGAGGAAAATTCCATCGAGGAGAATAAACTTGATCTTGAGAGCAAGAACCTTGAAATATCAAAATATGAAGACCAGATCGATGCATCGTCTGTTGTCAGCAAAAAATCCGGCGTGGTAAAGGAAATCAACGAGAACGGTACAGACAGTAATGGCAATAATGCTGCGTTTATGACGATTCTTCAGACAGGTGAATACCGTGTAAAAGGAAGTATCGATGAGCAGAATGTATGGATGATCTCAGATGGACAGGCGGTCATCATACGTTCGAGGGTGGATGAAAGTCAGACATGGAATGGAACGATTTCAAAGATTGATACAGATAACGTGCAGAAAAGTGATGACGATTCATCTTCAGACAGTAGTGTCTCTGCAACAAAGTACCCGTTTTATGTGGAACTTCCATCTGCAGAGGGATTGCTGTTAGGACAGCATGTATATATTGAACTTGACGAAGGTCAGGACGATCAGCAGAAAGAAGGAATCTGGCTGTATTCCAACTATGTTGTTCAGGATGACAGCGGTGCTTATGTCTGGGCGGCAAATGATAAGAAACGTCTGGAAAAACGTTATGTAGAACTTGGTGAATACGATGAAGATCTTGCAGAGTATGAGATTTTATCCGGACTTTCGCTGGACGACTATATCACATGGCCGATGGAAGGACTCTATGAGGGTGTAACGACCGTGACAGATGTGAGCGAGGTCGATTATTCTTCGCCTCTTTATAATCAGGATGGCACCGAGATGCTTGATTATGGCACTGAGATGCTTGATTACGGTACGGAGATGATGTATGAAAACGGAATGTACGACACGGAAATGATGATCGATAATGGTATGCAGAATTATGTAAATGGCGATATGGAAGATGGATCAGACTACGACGGAGCTGATTATGACGATTCAGGCTATAATGAGTCAGATTATGACGAGTCTGATGATAATTCTGATATTGATGATTCCTATGATGATTCCGATGATATGGAGGTAGGGGAATGATACTGAATCTGCAGAATATTTACAAGGACTACCAGCAGGATAAGCTGGTGGTTCCGGTATTAAAAGATGTCTGCCTTACCGTGGAAGAAGGAGAGTATGTTGCAATCATGGGACCGTCCGGTTCCGGAAAGACAACACTTATGAATATCATCGGATGTCTGGACAAGCCGACAAGCGGAACCTATGAGCTGGCGGGAGAAGATGTACTGAAATTAAAAGACCGTGAACTGTCGGATTTAAGACTGCGCAGCATCGGATTTGTGTTTCAGAGCTTTCATTTGATGCCAAGGGAGACGGCAGCGGAAAATGTATCACTGCCTCTTAGCTATGCCGGCGTGAAAAAAAAGGAGCGCAGGGAGCGTGCAATAAAGGCGTTGGAGCGTGTCGGACTTGGTGACAGAGTAGATTTTCGGCCGACACAGCTTTCCGGTGGACAGAAACAGAGGGTTGCGATTGCAAGAGCGATGGTCAACAATCCAAAGATCCTGCTTGCGGATGAACCTACCGGAGCACTCGATTCCAAGTCGGGAGAGCAGATCATGGAATTATTTCAGAAACTTAATGAAGAGGGTGTCACGATCGTAATGATCACACATGATCCGCATATTGCATCAAATGCAAAACGTATGGTAAAAATCATTGACGGGGAGATTTTTGAGGGCGATGAAAAGGAGGATGCATCATGAAAGTAAAGAAAGTAATCGCAGTCATTGTTGCACTTGCCGTCACTGTTGGTGCAGCCGCCGGGGGAATCTATGGATATAAGTCTTATCAGAAAAAAAATCTGGTGGCAGCAGTACAGTCCGTTTCAAGTTTAAATTACGGGTATTCTGGAGATTCCGAAACAAGCTACGGTGTTGTGACCAATGATTCTTCCCAGGAAGTATACTTAGATGATTCCAACAAAGTGCAGGAGGTTTATGTTTCAAAAGGCGATACAGTGAAAGAGGGAGATCCGCTGATCCAGTATGATACATCGGAGGCAGAGATCGATATCCAGAGGAAAAACCTTGAGATCAGTACAACAGAAAACAGTCTTGCGAAGGCACAGCATTCGTTAGAAACGTTGAAAAATACAAAACCGGTGGATAAGACAAGACCATCTACCGCAAATACGGCATCGTCATATATCAATAAAAAGCTTCAGGAATTAGAACGGCAGGAAGCATATATAGAGTCACTTCCGGAAAAGGATCCGAAGGATAACCGTATTTATAATTATGTGACGGAAGATTCGGAGCCATATAATAAGGACACTGCAGATGGAACGCGTGAGAATCCTTATATTTATTATTGTAATAAAGATGTTTATGCATATGGCAGTTTTTATAATTCCCTGCGCCCACAGAAAAAGACAGATGGAACCTATACGGATGGTAAATATGTAAAATTTATTATCTGTAAAAAAGACAGCGATGGGAAAATGATGTTTGAGAGTGTGGAGACCGGAGATGAAGTGGTGGATGACAGTACTGAGTCAAACGGTGGAACAAAGGAAGTTACAGTACAGCGGTATGAACCGGTGGCAGATGACAGTATCTCACCGAATGTAAAAGATATCGATGGCAGTACAACGCCGATGGATTATGATGAAAGCCGTATGTGGTATGTTTTTTCAGGCGAAGAAGTTGGAAAAAGTCTTCAGGATTTCCTGAATGAGCTTGAGAATGAAGATAACTGGGATGATGAAGATGACTGGGAAGAACCGGAGGGATATACTGAAAAGGAGCTTGCCGAGGCGATCAATGACAAAGAGTCAGAAGTAAAAAAACTGGATATACAGCTTCGCAAGTTAAAACTGGAACTGGAGACTTTACAGGACAGTATCAATGATGGTGTCGTCTATGCAAAACTTGATGGCGTTGTAAAATCCGTGGGAGATCCGGATCAGAAACAGGATGAAGGGGACGCTTTTCTGGTAGTGACCGGAGATGACGGACTGTATGTAAGCGGTACGATCAGTGAACTTTTGTTAGACGAGGTAAAACCGGGGACGGTCGTTACTGCTAATTCATGGGAATCCGGAATGACGTTTGAGGCAACGGTAACGAGCGTATCGGACTATCCGGTAAGTGGAAATTCCTGGGGAGAGGGGAATCCAAATGTGTCCTATTATCAGTATACGGCATATATGGAGGACAGTTCTGCACTCAAAAATGGAGAATATGTAGATCTTGCCATTAAGACAAACCAGTCGGAGACAGGTGGGATTTATCTCGATAAAGCATATGTAAGACAGGAAGATGGAAAATCATATGTTATGATGGCAGACGAAAATAACCAGCTGAAAAAACAGTATGTGGTAACCGGGAAAACAGTATATGGATCTGCAATTGAGATCAAGTCAGGACTGACAGAGGATGACAAGATTGCTTTCCCTTATGGAAAGACAGCAGTTGAGGGAGCAGCAGTGACAGAGGATGAAGACATTGAATATTAATCAGGAGGAACAGGATGTTTGAGAATATAAGATTATCTTTTCAGGGAATCTGGTCCCACAAGATGCGTTCCTTTCTGACCATGCTTGGAATTATCATTGGTATCGCAGCAATCATTGCGATCGTATCGACGATCAAAGGAACAAACGAACAGATCAAAGAAAACCTGATCGGTTCTGGAGAGAATACAGTCGAGGTATCTCTTTACCAGGGCGAGTGGGAATACGAGATGGATTACAACGGAGTACCGCAGGGAGTGCCGCTTGTAACAGACGATGTCATGAGTGACATTAAAGATCTTGACCATGTAGTAAATGCTTCTGCTTATTTAAGCAGACAGGATTACAGCGGAGTGTATCATTTAAATACTGCTTTTTCTGGTGGATATGTGCGCGGAATCGATAACAGTTATTTTGATACCTGCAATTACATTATGAAAGAGGGACGTGCTTTTACGGATGAGGATTTCAAAAAGTATAAGAAAGTAGCTATATTGGATACGGATTCCGCAAATGCCCTGTTCCAGGGAGAAGATTCGGTCGGAAATACGATCGAGATCCAGAAAGAGCCTTATACGGTAATTGGAATCGTGACAAAGGCGAAGGTGTTCGAGCCGGTCATCAATTCCATTGATGATTATTATACCTATGCACAGGATACGGCAGGTTCTATTTATATTCCAAATACGACCTGGCCGATCATCTATCAGTATGATGAACCGCAGAATGTTGTGATCCGTGTGGACAGTACCGATAATATGACATCCGCAGGAAAAGCATGTGCAGATGTGCTCAATAATTATCTGTCACCCAAAGATGATACGATCCAGTACAAAGCAAAAGACCTGTTAGAGCAGGCACAGCAGATTCAGGAACTCAGCAGTTCCACTAATACGATGCTGATCTGGATTGCGGGAATTTCCCTGATCGTCGGTGGTATCGGTGTCATGAATATCATGCTGGTATCCGTCACGGAGCGTACACAGGAAATTGGATTAAAAAAGGCGATCGGTGCAAGAAAGTCAAAAATCCTGAATCAGTTTTTGACGGAGGCAGCGGTGCTTACGAGTTTAGGCGGTGTGCTTGGTGTGATCGTAGGTATTATATTAGCGGAGATCATTTCCTATGTGACAACGATGCCGGTTGCGATCAGTATTCCGGCAGCGATCGGTTCTGTACTGTTTTCCATGGTCATCGGTATCGTATTCGGAGTTTTCCCGTCCTATAAGGCGGCAAACTTAAATCCGATCGACGCATTGCGCCACGAATAAGCACTTTGACAGCGGTGCAGATCTGAAATGGAGATTAACGTGAAAAAAATCGTGATGTTTGAAGGGGGCGTGGAGACGCTCGCATATTTCTCAAAACAGATGGCAGAACAGTTTGTAAAAATGGGATATGCAGTGTTCTTCTACAACCTGAAAGATGAAAAGGGAAGTGCCAAAAGGCTGAGAAAATTTATAAAACCCGGTGAGACCGTGATGATCACGTTCAATTTTCAGGGACTCGAAAAGGAAGATGGCGTTTACAGTGAAAAAAGCGGTTATGTGTGGGATGAGTATAAGATCCCGTGTTACAATATAGCGGCGGATCATCCTTACTATTACGATAACCGCCTGCATGATCTGCCGAAAGGATATCATCACATCAGCATTGACCGGAAACAGGAGGCATATTTCTTAAAATATTATCCCGAATATCAAAGTTTTGGATTTCTTCCGTTAGCGGGAACCGGGCTTGACGGGGCACTTGAGGTACCTTATGAAAAACGGGATATCGATGTGATCATGACCGGAAATTATACACCGCCTTCGTTTTTTGAACAGCATATCAACTGGATCAATGATGAGTATGCGGCGTTTTACCGCGGGATCATTGAGGAATTATTAGAAAAGACGGACCAGACAGTTGAGGAGGCAGCACTGCGCCACTGTGAGCGGGAGATGGGAGAAGTTGCACCGGATGATTTCCGGCTTGTGATGCACAAGATGATCTTCATTGATCTGTATGTCCGCAACTACTGGCGCGGAATGGTCATAAAGACACTGGCAGAGGCGGGAATCACCGTGGATGTCATTGGAAAAGGCTGGGAGGAACTTGAATGTTCTGCCATGCAGAATGTGAGGATCCATCCGCAGACTGATTCCCTGACTTGCTTAGAGCAGCTTTCGCACGCAAAGATCTCGGTCAATGTGATGCCGTGGTTTAAGGACGGTGCGCATGACCGTGTGTTTAATTCTATTTTAAACGGGGCAGTCTGTGTCTCGGATACCAGCCGGTACCTCAGTGAAGAGTTAAAAGAGGGTGAGGGTGTTTCCTATTATGATCTGAAGCATTTAGAGCAGCTCCCGGTAAAAGTCAAAGACCTGCTGGCAGATGAAAAGCAGATGAGAGACATTGCCATGCGGGGAGTGGAAAAGACAGCAGAAAAGCATACCTGGGCACAGCGTGCAATAGAGCTGGAAGAAAAAATCAGGGTATATTAGACTTGCATTACGGAAATAATGAGTGTATAATAACGTCAGAAATTGGCAGTGATGGAAGCTGCGGCAGCAGGAATGTTTCAGAGAGCCGGTGGATGGTGAGAACCGGTACAGGAAAATGCCTTTCCACTTCCGGAGTCAGTGATGAAAGTCACGGGGTCGTATCCCATAGCATACGAATCGAGAGGTCATTGCAAAAGGATTTCCACAAAAAGCTTTGGATAAGAATGCTGCAGTGACAAGATGGGTGGCAACGCGGAAGAGTGATTTATAGCCTTTCGTCCCATGTGCAGGATGGCACACAGGGCGGAAGGCTTTTTGTGTTATCAGGAAAAATGTCAGACAGAGATTTGCTGTCCGGCAAAATCAGAAATTTACAAAAAGAAGCGGCAGGTTCCGCAGAAAGAGGAGAACGATGATCGATTTAAAATTTTTAAGAGAGAATCCGGAAGTTGTAAAACAGAACATTAAAAATAAGTTTCAGGATCACAAACTTCCGTTAGTAGATGAGGTAATTGAACTTGATGCAAAGGCAAGAGCTGTACAGCAGGAAGCAGACGATTTGCGTGCAAGCAGAAATAAACTGTCAAAACAGATCGGACAGCTGATGGGACAGGGCAAAAAAGATGAGGCAGAGGCAGTAAAAGCACAGGTAAATGCCAATGCAGCACGTCTTGCAGAGTTAGAGGAGCAGGAAAAAGAACTGCAGGAGAAAGTAACCAGGATCATGATGACGATCCCGAACATCATCGATCCGTCCGTACCGATCGGAAAAGATGACAGCTGCAATGTAGAGATCGAAAAATTTGGCGATCCGGTCGTACCGGATTTCGAAATCCCATATCACACAGACATCATGGAGCGTTTCAATGGTATCGATCTTGATGCGGCAGGAAAAGTTGCAGGAAACGGTTTCTATTATCTGATGGGCGATATCGCGCGCCTTCATTCTGCAGTGATTTCCTATGCGCGTGATTTCATGATCGACCGTGGATTTACTTATGTCATTCCGCCGTTTATGATTCGAAGCAACGTTGTTACGGGCGTTATGAGCTTTGACGAGATGGATGCGATGATGTACAAGATCGAGGGCGAGGATCTCTATCTGATCGGTACTTCCGAACATTCCATGATCGGTAAATTCATCGACACGATTAACGACGAAGAAAAACTTCCATACACACTGACTTCCTACTCTCCATGTTTCCGTAAAGAGAAAGGTGCACACGGTATCGAGGAGCGTGGTGTATACCGTATCCACCAGTTCGAGAAACAGGAGATGATCGTGGTCTGCAAACCGGAAGAATCTAAGACGTGGTATGATAAATTATGGCAGAACACGGTAGACTTATTCCGCAGTCTGGATATCCCGGTTCGTACTTTAGAGTGCTGCTCCGGTGACCTTGCTGACTTAAAGGTAAAATCCTGTGATGTTGAGGCATGGTCTCCAAGACAGAAGAAATACTTTGAGGTCGGAAGCTGCTCGAACTTAGGAGATGCACAGGCAAGACGTTTAAAGATCCGTGTGAAAGGTTCCGATGGAAACAAATATTTTGCACATACCTTAAACAACACGGTTGTTGCACCGCCTAGAATGCTGATCGCATTTTTAGAGAACAACTTAAATGAGGACGGAAGCGTCAATGTACCGAAGGCATTACAGCCGTACATGGGCGGAAAAGAGAAACTGGTTCCTTTGAAATAAGAAGAAACAGCTGTGGGGACGAGATCCTGAAACAGTGAAAAATATAAGTTATAACAAAAGAAGTGTATGTTCGGTGATTCCCGACATACACTTCTTTGTTTATGACAATAGAATGATTAGCATTTCTCCGGTTCCGGATAATCTACACCGAAAGTTTCAACGGTAACAGTTTTCATGCGCTGTGGCTCTAATGGTCTGTCACTGTAATCAGTTGCTGTCTCTGCAATCTTATTTACGATATCCATTCCCTCAGTGATCTTGCCGAAAGCCGCATAAGCTCCATCTAAATGTGGAGAAGTTTTGTGCATGATGAAGAACTGGCTGCCGGCGGAATCCGGATGCATAGCTCTTGCCATGGATAAAACGCCCTCTGTGTGTTTCAGGTCATTTTTGAAACCGTTCTGGGAAAACTCACCTTTGATGTCATAGCCAGGCCCACCCATGCCGGTTCCGTCCGGGCATCCGCCCTGGATCATGAATCCTTTGATCACGCGGTGGAAGATCAGTCCGTCATAATAACCGCTTTTAATTAAACTGATGAAGTTGTTGACAGTATTCGGGGCGATTTCCGGATACAGTTCCGCTTTCATGATATCGCCATTTTCCATTTCAATCGTAACGATTGGATTTGCCATAATTGCGTACCTCTTTTCAAAATAATAGTGTCTGCAGATGCTTGTAACATCATTACAGGATACCGCTTTATTGTAGCCGAAAAAAAACGAGTAGTAAAGTAAATAATTTAAGAAAATCTTTGCTTGAATTAAGACTTCTTACAAGGTAACATAATACAGAGAAGTTTCGTACGAAAATGGGATAAGATATTTTACGATATAAAACAGTTCAGAATTGGGAGGATTGGATATTTGGGTCGTCAGAAAAGAAAGGAGTACGCATTTTATGCAGTGTTAGCCGGAACATTTCTGCTGATCACAGGAGCGTATGGTTCCGGTGAAAAGTCTGTGCAGCAAAATGCGAAAGAGATGGGAGCGGTGGCAGAGAAGGCAGTCGCCGAACCGGAGTATGTGCCGGCAGTCAGACTGTATGCCGGGATTTTTACAAAATTAGACGGGGAAGAGTATGCCGTGATCGAAAAAAATAAGGACATTCTGGTGGCTGCCGCAAACCGGGGATATTTTGATGAGTCGGATGTTTATTCATTTTTACAGGGACCAAAGTCCTGGGGAGAGGGACGGGCATGGTCCGGTGAATGGAGCAATCAGTATGTGCGCGGCAATTATTTTGGCAATTTCGGGTGCGGATTGTGCTGTATGGCAAATATATACAGTACATTTTCAGGTCATACCTGTTCGCCGTGGGACATGTTTTTGTATGCAAGAGAGGTCTCCGGTTACACACCGACGAAAAAGATCGGTGCGATCGGCTGGGGCGATATGAAAACTGTCATGCGCAAATGTGGATTTGATGCGGAGCTATACACAAAGCCGCAGGATTACGAAACTTTTCGGGATCAGGTCAGATCTGCAAAGAGTGTAGTTGTTTTGGTCAGCAGCCATGATGACAATACTTACTGGAAAAAGACGGGTGGTCATTATGTAAATATCAGTCTTTATAAGGAAGATACCGATGAAGTGTTTCTTGCAGACCCGGCGGATCCTGATGGAAACCGGAATTATATACCGCTGCGCTATGTATATGATGCTTTAAAAACAGTCAGTAAATATCAGTATTTGCTGGTAAATGGATATTCCGAGGAACAGAACCAGTGGAAACAGGATGGAATTGATGAGGCGTGGGTTGCACCGTGAGAATGACATCTGTTATAATGGCGGTAAGTTTGTGAAAAGTGAATTTTGGTTACAGATTTTGTTAGAATGGAGAAGATATGAATCAGGAAGAAAGAAGGCAGAAAAGACAGGATGAGTTCAAACATGCAGCAGTGGTGGTTACCGTATTTGTACTGGTCTTGGCAGTAATGATCATTGGGGCGGCAGCTGCCCTGCATAAGTTTTTGCCAAAGGGCACAAAGGAAGTAAAGACACCGGACACACAGAGCACGGAAATTTCAGATGATACACAGACATCACAGAATGGAAGTGACGTGGCAGAACCTGCCGTGGACCCGTTAGATGAGCAGGCAGCGCAGCTTGTATCAGGGATGTCCTTAGAGGATAAGGTGGCGCAGATGTTTGTCATAACACCGGAAGCGCTGACGGGATATACCAGTGTGACGGCGGCCGGAGATACGACCAAAACAGCATATGAAAGCAGACCGGTCGGAGGTCTGATCTATATGGCAGACAATCTTCTCAGTACAGAACAGACGACAGAAATGCTTACCAATATGCAGAACATTGCAATGGAGCGGACGGGACTGCCGGCATTCTTAAGTGTGGACGAGGAAGGCGGAACGGTTGCAAGAGTAGCGGCAAATGAAGCATTTGGCGTGACAAATGTTGGAAACATGAGTGATATCGGTGCGGCTGGTGATGCGCAGAAAGCATACGATGCCGGTGTTACGATCGGAACCTATTTAAAACAGCTTGGCTTTAATGTGGACTATGCGCCGGTAGCAGATGTTCTCACCAATCCGGGTAATACAGCGATCGGAACCAGATCGTTTGGTTCGGATGCGTCTGTGGTGGCAGATATGGTCACAAAAGAACTTGAGGGACTAAGCAGTCAGGGCGTTTTCGGCGCAGTAAAACATTTTCCAGGTCAGGGAGGTGTCTCCGGGGATTCCCATGACGGAGCGGTGACGTTGGACAAGTCCTTAGAAGAATTGATGCAGACGGAACTTGTTCCATTCCAGAAAGCGGTGGAAAACGGTGTATCGTTTGTGATGGTCGGACACATTTCCGTTCCACAGGTAGTCGGGGATAACACACCGGCATCCCTGTCACAGATGATGGTGAGTAATGTGCTGCGGGAGCAGCTCGGCTATCAGGGGATCGTGATCACGGATGCCATGAATATGGGTGCAATTACCGGAACTTACACAGCAGACCAGGCAGCAGTCATGGCAGTCAATGCAGGCGTGGATATGATCTTAATGCCGCAGGATTATGAGACAGCATATAATGGACTGCTTCAGGCGGTACAGGATGGAACGATTACGGAGGAACGCATCGACGAATCTGTGGAGCGCATTGTAAAAGTGAAGCTGCAGATGCAGTAAACTAAACTTTACAAACAACGAAAAAAATAGGATAATAGTAATAAAATTTACATATGAGATACGAATGGGGAATACGACATGGAAATAAAGCGCGTAGGAGAAAATAAAATCAGATGTGCCTTGACCGAGGACGAGATCCGGAAGATGGGATTTGATATTGATGAGATCATTGGCAATGGAGAAGCAACACAGAAGTTTATGCGTGTTGTTTTAAAAATCGTGGAGGAACAGGAGAATATCAGCCTTGAAAATATTTCTCCGATGGTAAAAGCAGAGCTGCTTTCCGATCACAGCATGGCAATCACATTTGGCGGAGATTCCGATCTGAGTTTTCAGCAGCTGATGGATGCGATTTCGGATCTGGTCGGGCAGATGACACCGGAGAAAATGCAGGAGTTTAGAAACCTGAGCAAAGAAGAACGTCAGGGAGTGTTAGACGCATTCTTAGACCAGAAGAAGGACACACAGGAACAGAGAGTAGCAGAAGAGAAACAGGAAAAAGAAAATAAAAAGAAGCCATCAAAACAACAGAAAGAGCTGAAAAAACGGCAGATGATCTGCGCACTCCGGTTCTTTGATTTGGATGAGGCATCACGCATGGGAAGAGCTTGTTTTGAGGAGATTTTTCCAAAGAGCAGCCTTTACCGGTTAGAGGGTGCATACTATCTGATCATGGACTTTTCGAAGTTCTCGAGGGACGAAATGAGGGCGTTTGCATTCGGTGCAGTCGAGTACGATGCGGGCAGAATTTCAGAGATAGGACAAATTTCCTATATCCGTGAACACGGAGATTGTATTGTTAAAAAAGAGGCGCTGCAAACGCTGATGGCGTTGTAACAAATGAATAAAAGATAGTTTGTAAATAGGCAAAACAGGAAAATCCATCTTTAAAATTTGGTGAAATTGCCGAACAAGTTGAGGTCCTAAATTTTACCAGATATGCTATTATGTCATAGGTGCGTGCACGGCATCTGGTTATACTTATGACAAAAGATCTATCATATTCAGGTAGGTCAGAGATGACAGTATAGAATAAGAGCAGGAGATGGAGAGGCGTTATGAGCAGAGAGCAGCTTTTGGAACTCGAAGACATGAAAAGGGGACTTTTAGTACAGGCATATCGCATGAAACAGGAGTGCCCGCATATGTCGCCAGTGGGATTAGAGCATGAAATGTATGTGGCTATTATGGCAGAGGTAAGAGATATTACAGCCAGAATACAAAGGTCTGCAGAAGCATAGCGGAACAAAAAAGTAAATATTGTATGAATGATACAAAAGAAGGATCAGTCAATGGAATGAGGTACGTTGGCTGATCCTTCTTTTGTGTCGAAAAAAAGAGTCTGTTTTACATATTGACTGAAAAAATAACGGAAATAATGCCTTGCTATCAGATTAAGAAATGAATATAATTAATATATCAGTAATTTTTGGGGAACGTAATAGACAGCAGAAAGGATACGGGGGTTATTCATGAATGAGATCATTACGAAACTTGATGAGATCGAAAAGAAGGCAGAGTCAATTCTGACGGAGGCAGCTGCAGAAAAAGAAAAGATGTTAAAACAGTTAGAATTTGATAAACGTGAGATGGATGGACGATATACTTCCATGAGACAAAAACAGGAAGAAGAGATAAAACAGCAGCTTTTATCCGAAGCTGAGACTAAAATTACACGGCAGAGAGAACATTATGAAGCGGCAAAAAGACGGTTAGAAGAGGATTTTGCGCAGAAGAAGGATTCTCTTGCGGAGGAGATTTTTGAGAGCATTATAAGTCCCTGATGTGTGCGTGGCGGGTGGCAGAGAAGAAAAAGCAGCGTGACGGAATGGGGGAAGAAGATGGCAGGAGGACTGTTAGAGTACAGTGGTCTTGTGACAAAGACAAAAGCGATGCGTGCAAGACTGCTTGGTGCGGATGATTATACGGCAATTTCTGAATATGAGTCTGTGACAGACTTTATTGCTTTTTTGCGGGAGCAGCCTGCTTATGCGCCGGTATTTGAACGGCACGGGGAAGTGGCACACCGCGGTCAGGTGGAGGCGGTGATCCGGGATTCGCTGTATATGGATTACTGTAAGCTGTACCGGTTTTCCGGTGTACAGCCAAGAAGAGCATTGCAGTTTGTGTTTTCACGCTATGAGATCAATGTGATAAAAAACTGTCTGCAGTCTGCGATGGAGGGAAACGGGCGGGAGATCACCGTAAGCGGAGGATTTTTTGAACGGCATGCAGATTTTGACTTAAAAGCGGTGATGGCGGCAAACAGTGTGCAGGAGCTGATACAGGCGGTGACAGGAACGGAATATGAAAGCCTGTTAAAGGAATTAGAATCTGCAGCAGAAAAGAGTTATGCAGATTATGCATTTGCACTTGATATTTATTATTATAAAAAAGTATGGAAAGAAATCACAAAGGTTTCCGATAAGGAGACAAGGCAGATCTTAGAACAGATTTTCGGGACAGAGATCGACTGGCAGAATCTGATGTGGATGTACCGTGCAAAGCGGTTTTATTCGATGGGAGAAGCGGATGTGAAAAAACACCAGATCCCGGTAAGCTACCGATTGAGATCTGCTGAGACGAAACGGCTTTTAGAGACGGAAACTGCAGAGCAATTTGTGGAATTTGTCCGGCAGACCGCATATTTTCGTGGAAAACAGGCGGTGCTAGAGCCAGAGGATGAACTGACGTGGGAGAGAGTCATGATAAGGACATATGAGAAAATATGCCAAAAGCATCCAATGTCCGTGGCACCGGTTCTGCGTTATCTGTATGAAAAAGAGCACGAGATCGATCTTTTAACGACGGCACTTGAAGGAATCCGTTACCGTATACCGCCGTATGAGATCCGTGATCTGATCTTTGCGATGTAAGTATAAGAATCATTGCGGTAGACACTGTGATGATGGGATGGAGGGGTGCAAGTGGTAGAGAAAATGAAGCTGCTTCATATCACCGGGCCGAAATATGATATCGACCGTGTGATGGAGCAGTACCTGAGCAGATATGAGATACATTTTGAAAATGCCGCATCCGGATTTGGTATATCCGGTCATGTGAGACCGTTTGCAGAGACAAATATCTACAAGGATGCATGCACAAAGGCACAGGCGTTGTGGGAACACTTAAAGGACGAGCCCGGTGGGGCAGCAGACTATGCCATGCCGGTAAAAATGGAGCCAGCGGAAGCGGAAAAAGTGGTGGAAGCGGCATACCGGCTGACAGATGAGATCGTGAAACGGCAGGAGGAAATGCGGAAGGAACGCATGGAGAATCAGAGCCTGATGGATCAGATCGCACCGTTTCGGCGGCTTGATTACGAATTTAAAAAAATTCTGGAATTTCAGTTTATCGCATTCCGTTTTGGAAGAATCGCAAGAGAGCATTATCAGAAACTCGAACGCTATATCCATGATACCGATCATGTATTATTTTATGAATGTGACAGTGACGAGGCATATGTGTGGGGCGGCTATTTTGTGCCAAGAGTCTACGCAAAAGAAGTAGATGCGGTGTGTCTGTCGTTTCATTTTGAGCGCATCTATATACCGGATTCTTTTGATGGAACACCGGAGAGTGCTTATCAGGAGGCATTGCAGAAAAAACAGGCATATGACGAGGAAGAGCAGAAGTTAAAAAAGCAGCTTCATGATACCTTGGAAAAACATGCCGGAAAGATCGCGGGTGCATGTGCCGCATTAGAGCATTACTGCAACAATTTTGATGTGCGTAAGTTTGCAGTCTGCACGACACCCGGAAGAAAGCCGGGAGAGCAGACCGAATACTACATTTTATATGGATGGATGAGCGCAGATGATGCCAGAAAATTAGAAAAAGAGACGGCGGAAGATTCAAAGATCCATGTGATGGAGGAGGATGTGGAGGAGCATATGTCCGTCAGTCCGCCGACAAAATTAAAGAATCCTGCGCTGTTTAAGCCGTTTGAGATGTTTGTGGAAATGTACGGACTTCCGGCATACCAGGAGATGGATCCAACCATATTTATTGCGCTTACCTACACGCTGATGTTCGGGATCATGTTCGGGGATGTCGGGCAGGGACTGTGCCTTTTGATCGGAGGATTTGTTTTTTACCGGATCAGGCACATGAACCTTGGAGCAATTCTATCGTTAGCAGGCATCTGGTCTACGGTATTCGGTTTTATGTATGGCAGCGTGTTTGGATTCGAGGATATCTTAAAACCCGTGTGGATGCGTCCGATGGATAACATTATGACGACACTGATGTTAGCGATCGGATTTGGAATGTTTCTGATCCTGGCTGCGATGGTCTTAAATATCATCAATGCCGTGCGTGCGAAAGATGTGGGACGGATTCTTTTTAGTCCGAGCGGAGTCGCGGGTATTTTGTGTTACGGATGTGCGGTTTTATGCATTGTACTTTATGCATTTGAAAAACCGGTTCCGGCTACTGGCATTCTTGCTGTTTTTGTCGGAGTGCCGCTCATTGCAATCCTTTTGAAAGAACCGCTTACAAATCTGCTTGAACGAAAGAAAAAGCTGTTTCCGGAAGGCGAGAGCAAGGCGATGTTTTTTGTGGAATCTCTCGTGGAATTGTTTGATGTGGTATTAAGTTATGCGACGAACAGTATATCCTTTGTCCGTGTCGGAGCGTTTGCACTCAGCCATGCGGGCATGATGGGAGTGGTGCTGACGCTCGCCGGATATGAGAGTGGTTCGCCGAACTGGATCGTTGTGGTACTTGGAAATATCGTCGTGACAGGTCTTGAGGGACTCGTCGTAGGGATCCAGGTATTAAGACTTGAATATTATGAGATGTTCAGCCGTTTTTATCAGGGAACCGGAAAGCCGTTTGTGGCATTTTCCGGAAACAGGAAATAGGAGGAGAAAAAGATATGGCAGCAAAAATAACACTGGTGGCAATTTTAATTTTCAGTATGGTGATCCCTTTTCTGGGATATGTGCTCGGAAACAGGAAAGAGAAAAGTTTTAAGGCATCTCTTGCGGTAAATTTGGTTCTGTTTTTCGGAACAGTTGTGGTGGCAGATATGCTGCTTTTCAGCGGGCATATCTATGCAGCATCCGATACCGCAGCATCCGCAGCAGAGGGATGGAGATACATGGCGGCAGCACTGTCAACCGGACTTTCCTGTATCGGTGCAGGTGTAGCAGTTGCGAGTGCGGCATCCGCAGCAATCGGAGCACTGAGCGAGGATTCAAGTATTATGGGTAAGGCGCTGATCTTCGTTGCGCTGGCAGAATCTATCGCATTGTATGGACTTTTGATCTCATTTTCCATTCTGGGATAAAAGAGACGGGAAGGATGGCGGATTTCCATGAGGATGTATTTGATCAGCGATAATATAGACACATACACGGGGATGCGGCTTTCCGGTGTTGAGGGTGTGGTCGTGCATGAGAGAGAAGAACTTGAAGAAGCGCTTTCCTTTGTGACGGGACAGCCGGATATCGGGATCGTACTGCTGACAGAAAAACTCGGCAGGGATTTTCCGGAACTGGTAAATGATTTAAAACTGAGCCGGAGGACACCGCTGTTTGTGGAGATCCCGGACAGGCACGGAAGCGGCAGAAGCAAGAATTTTATTACGGATTATGTCAGTCAGGCAATCGGGCTGAAACTGTAAATGGGGGATGGATGCATGGAGATCAATGAAAAACTGGAAGTTTTTTTTGGAGCTGCGATCGGTGCTGCAAACAGCCAGAGCGAGTCGATGCTCGATGAGCAGAAAAATATTTATCAGTCGGCAATGGAAGAACATGAGCAGTCCTGCCGTGATGCACTTAAAAGCTCAAGACGCATTTTCTTAGAAAAACAGAAAAAAGAAGTAAACCGCAGGAATGCAGAGCAGACAATGGCGTGGAAAAAGGATTATCAGGCGCTCAAAGAGCAGAAGACGGAAGAATTGTTTGAGATGGTGAAGGAAAAGCTTTTATCGTACCGCCGGACGGATGCGTATGAAGCATTTCTGCTTGCACAGATAGGTAAGGCAAAAGAATTTGCACAGGGAGAGGATCTGACCGTATTTATCAGTCCCTCAGATCAGGAGAGACAGGCCGTCCTTGAAGAGAAGAGCGGATGCAGGGTAGAGATCGCTGAGGATGAGTTTTCCGGCGGCATGCGGGCAGTCATTCCGGCAAAGAACGTTCTGATCGACGAATCATTTGCAGAGAGAATGAAACACGCGGGAGAGATATGCTGGATATGATGTAAAACTGTTATGTGCCGGGAGACAGCACAAAAACAGAGAGCAGTTTGAGAGGATCAGATATGGGTATAACAGGAAAGATATACGGGATCAACGGACCGGTTATCACGATACAGGGAAATCCTGGTTATAAAATGAATGAGATGGTATATGTCGGAGAGCACCGTTTAGTCGGGGAAGTAATCCGGCTGTCGAAGGAAAAGACAACCATCCAGGTATATGAGGAGACATCCGGATTAAAGCCGGGTGAGGAAGTGGCCGGTGCTGGCTGTGCCATCAGTGTAAAATTAGCTCCCGGAATTTTAAATAACATCTTTGATGGTATTGAACGTCCACTGCAAAAAATCGCAGAAAAAAGCGGAGCGTTTATCCCGACGGGAGCGCAGGCAGATGCACTGGATCGGGAGAAATTATGGGAGACGCATATCACCGTACAGGAAGGTGACGAGGTGGCAGGGGGTTCTATCATAGCGGAGGTGCCGGAGACAAAGTCGATCGTACACCGTGTGATGCTTCCGCCCGGAGTATCCGGAACAGTGACGGCGGTAAAACCGGATGGAGATTATACGATCTGTGATGAGATCGTAACGATATGCACTACAGACGGCGGTACAAAGGCACTTACCATGACACAGGAGTGGCCGATCCGCAAACCGCGTCCGGTTAAAGACCGGTATCCGGCAGACCGGCCGCTTGTGACCGGACAGCGTATCTTAGATACACTTTTCCCGATCGCAAAGGGCGGCACGGCGGCATTGCCGGGAGGATTTGGTACCGGAAAAACGATGACGCAGCACCAGCTTGCAAAATGGTGTGATGCGGACATTATCATTTATATCGGCTGTGGGGAACGTGGAAATGAGATGACCAATGTTTTGGAGGAATTTGGAGAATTAAATGATCCAAAGACCGGCAATCTTCTGATGGACCGCACCACGCTGATCGCAAATACTTCGAACATGCCGGTGGCGGCGCGTGAGGCGAGCATTTATACCGGCATCACGTTAGCGGAATACTACCGCGACATGGGTTATCATGTAGCAATCATGGCAGATTCCACGTCGCGCTGGGCAGAGGCATTAAGAGAGCTCTCCGGAAGGCTTGAGGAGATGCCGGCAGAGGAAGGTTTCCCTGCATATCTGGCATCGAGGCTTTCGGCATTTTATGAGCGCGCCGGGTATGTGCAGAATTTAAACGGTTCGGATGGCAGTGTGACGATCATCGGGGCGGTGTCCCCGCAGGGAGGCGATTTTTCGGAGCCTGTCACACAGAATACCAAGCGCTTTGTTCGCTGTTTCCTTGCACTGGACAAATCACTTGCCTATGCAAGACATTATCCTGCGATCAACTGGCTGACCAGTTATTCAGAGTATATTCCTGATCTGACGGCATGGTATGAGACGAATGTTGGCCCGACATTCGTGCAGTGTCGGAATGAGATCTTGAATCTTCTGACGATGGAAAATCGTCTGAATGAGATCGTAAAGCTGATTGGAAGTGATGTGCTTCCGGACGATCAGAAGCTGGTGCTTGAGATTGCGCGTGTGATCCGGCTTGGATTTTTGCAGCAGAATGCATTCCACAAAGAGGACACCTATGTGCCGATGGAAAAACAGCTTCGCATGATGGAGATCATCCTTCATCTTTACAACCGCTGCAAGGCACTGATCGACCGGAACATGCCGATGGCGCTTCTTCGGGAAAGTGATATATTTGAGAAGATCATTTCCATTAAATATGATGTGGCAAATGACAAACTAGAGCAGCTAAACCTGTATGATGATAAGATCGAAGAATTTTATCAGCATCTGATGGCGGAAAATGCGTAAGGGGCGGTTGAACACAAAAATGTAGATTCGTGTGAAGAATAAGCTGCTCAGAAATGAGGATTGATATGGCGATTGAGTATCTTGGACTGAGTGAGATCAATGGACCACTGGTTGCAGTAGAAGGTGTAAGAGGCGCTTTCTATGATGAGATCGTGGAGTTGGTCGTGGAAGGAAAACAGAAAAAATTAGGGCGCATCGTGGAGATCAATAATGACTATGCGGTCGTTCAGGTGTTTGAGAGCACGGAGGAGATGTCCCTTTTAAATACGCATGCAAGGTTAACAGGCAGACCGCTGTGTGTGGGGCTGTCGGAGGAAATCTTAGGAAGAACATTCAACGGTCTGGGGCAGCCAATCGACGGGCTCGGCGCGGTGCACGCCGAGGTTGTGCGTGACGTCAACGGACAGCCGATGAATCCGTGCAGCAGGGAATATCCGAGAAACTATATCAGAACCGGTATCTCTGCGATCGATGGACTGACGACTTTGATCCGTGGACAGAAACTGCCGATCTTTTCAGGCAACGGTCTGCCGCATGATGAGCTTGCCGCCCAGATTGTGGAACAGGCCAGTCTTGGAGATGGCGAAAACGAGGACGAACCGTTTGCAGTCGTGTTTGCCGCGATGGGAGTCAAATATGATGTGGCGGAGTATTTTAAGCGCCGTTTTGCAGAATGTGGTGTAAGTGACCATGTTGCGATGTTTTTAAATCTCTCCAATGATCCGGTTGCAGAGCGTCTGATCACGCCGAAGGTAGCACTGACGGTAGCAGAGTATCTGGCATTTGAGAAAAATATGCATATTTTGGTTATCCTGACGGATATGACTTCTTTTGCGGAAGCCATGCGTGAAGTGTCTTCTTCCCGTGGCGAGATTCCGTCAAGAAAAGGATATCCGGGATATTTATACAGTGAACTGGCAACGATCTATGAACGTGCCGGTATTGTGGACGGGGCAAATGGTTCCGTAACACAGCTTCCGATCCTGACGATGCCGAATGATGATATCACACATCCGATCCCGGATCTTACCGGATATATCACCGAGGGGCAGATCGTACTGGAACGTTCCCTTCACCAGAAAAATATTTATCCTCCGATCAATGTACTGCCGTCACTGTCGCGTCTGATGAAGGACGGTATCGGTGAAAAATATACCAGGGAAGACCATCAGGATCTTGCAAACCAGCTCTTTTCCTCCTATGCCCGTGTCGGCGAGGCGAGAGATCTTGCGAGTGTCATCGGCGAGGACGAGCTTTCTGATACCGATAAACAGTATCTGAAATTTGGTACAGCTTTTGAAAAAGAATTTATCGGGCAGGGAAAAGACGAAAACCGTTCGATGGCGGAAACGCTGGATATCGGCTGGCGGCTGCTGCATATCCTGCCGCGTGGAGAATTAGACCGTATTGATACAAAAATTCTTGAAAAGTACTGGGATTAGGAGGGGATGACGCATGGATCCGAATACGTTTCCGACGAAGGGAAACCTCATATTGGCAAAAAATGCGCTCGCATTGTCAAAACAGGGATTTGACCTGATGGATAAAAAAAGAAATATCCTGATCCGGGAACTGATGGAGTTGATCTCAGAGGCTTCGGATATCCAGAACCAGATCGATAAGACATTTTCCAATGCCTACCAGGCACTGCAGAAAGCCAACATCCAGATGGGAATCCATCAGGTAGAACAGATTGCAAAAGCGGTTCCGGTGGAGAACTCCATCCGTATCAAGCGGCGCAGTGTCATGGGAACAGAAATCCCAAAGGTAGAGTATGAGAAAAAGAAGCAGGCACCGGCATATTCTTTTTATCACACAAGAATGTCATTAGATGAGGCGTGCCAGCAGTTTGAAAAGGTAAAAGAATTAACGATCCACCTTGCGGAGATCGAAAACTCTGCATACCGCCTTGCCTATAATATCAAAAAGACGCAGAAACGCGCGAATGCACTCTCGAACATTACAATTCCGAAGTATGAAAAACTGTCGCGTGAGATACAGGATTATCTGGAGGAAAAAGAGAGGGAAGAGTTCACAAGACAGAAAGTTGTAAAGAAAAACCGGATGAAAAATGCAGGTTCCGGGATGATGTCATAAGAATAATGAATGAAAAATAAGAAAGCCGAAAGCGGAATGAAGTGTCGCTTTCGGCTTTTATTCATGACAATAGAATGTTCGCGGAGCGTGCATTCTAGCCTAACATTTTATGACAAAATGTTAGGTAGCAGATTATTTTTTGTAGGTGTCAGAAAACAGATCACGGTACCATTTCAGGGCAGCAATATAGGCATCATACACAGTCTGTGTGTCAAGGTTTTCCAGGATCATAAGCCGGGAAACTTCGGACCAGTTACCTGCCTCATATTGTTTGATGAAATATAAAGGTTCCGCAAAAATACCACTCTGACGGATGAGAGCATCTTCGATGTCGCGTGAAACTTTGACAAGCGAGAGTGCTTCCTCCATTGGTTTATCGAGGATGATATCAAGCACGGAAAACAGTCCGGTTAAGAATAGTTCGGAAGCTTTGCCGCCAAGCTCAAAGGCAGGGGCAAGATTTTCTGCAAACTTTGCACGCAACAGGGATAAACGCGTAAGCTCGTTTGGCTTGTCGGAACACAACCGATTGACAACGGCGGTGTTGATCCAGCGTTTCAGTTCTTTCTGTCCAAGCATGGCAGCTGCGTGCCGGATGGAAGTGATCTCAGAGTTGACAGCCATATGATTGACCATGCGAAGCAGTGAGATGACAAGAGCGGTGTCATGACCGATGATATCTGCCGCTTTGGTGAGGTCAAAGTCCTCTGTATTAACCAGATTCATAAGTTCAATGTAATTGATCTTTAACGGAGCTACGTCATGGTTTCCCTTTGTGACAGGGAGTCTGTAAAAACTTCCCTCATATAAAGTGCAGCTCTTATCCTGACAGATTGCATCAAATGTTTCTGTTTTGGTTATATTTGAAGCACAGAGTTTAATGTCCGGATAAACTTTATTGAAATAAATGCGTGCTTTGCTGATGTCGATTTCTTCACAGTCTAACATGACATAATCCATCAGTACGAGCAGATCATGATAAGCTTCGTAACTTGATACAGGAAGCTTGCGGATGGCAAATCGGTATCCCATCTTTTTCAGTGCTTTGACACGGTCAATATACATTGGTGTGCATGGAATATTTCCTTTTAACAGCAGTACGAAAAATTCGTGTGGCAGACCGCACTGAGCAGGAATATCGGAAAAAATCGATATTTCATTTACCGGAACAAAGATTTCTTTTGCCGGGGAAAGTGTTTCAAGTCCCATATTTAAGATCAGTTCAAATCCTTCAATCTGGGCGGCGCCATCATTGCTTCCGCTTCCCAAAAGATTCGGGTGAAGCAGAAAATTTGCTTTCTGTGTATACAGAGAATATGCGCTGACTTTTATGTTTTCATCAAATAGAGGTATTAATGTAACCAGCATAGGCGTTCTCCTTATAGCATGGAATCTTTTGTGAAGAAACCATGTGAAACGTTAACATTTATCTACTTTTACTATACTATAAATCTGTGAAAAAAGACACATTTTTTTGAAATTAATAAACAGAAAACTTATTTTATGAAAAATAATTGAAAATACTTGATATTTCAGAATGAATGTGGAAAACTAATGACAGAAGAATGGGAGGGATTTGCATGTTAAAACAATGGGAAAAAACAGAGCGTCCGTCAGATGCAAAACTGGAGGAACGGCTGCAGGAAGCACGGAGAAAACTGCAGGAGCAGCAGCTCAAGGTAAAAGAGCACGGACTGCCGGTGCTTGTGCTTGTGGAAGGATGGGGAACCGCAGGTAAAGGCTCACTGATCGGTCAGATTATTAAAAACATTGATCCGAGATTCTTTAAAGTAGCGTCCATGGCGGCACCGACGGAGGAAGAAAAGAGAAAACCGTTTTTGTACCGCCACTTTGTAAAAATACCGGAGAGCGGCAAGTTCAGCTTTTTAGACTCTGGCTGGATGGATGAGATCATGGGTGAAAGACTGCATGAAAAGCTTGGAGACGAGGCATATGCGCACCGCATTGAGAGTGTCAAGCGGTTTGAACGCCAGCTGACAGATAACGGTTATCTCGTCGTGAAATTATTTTTGCAGGTGTCTAAAAAGGAACAGGAAAAACGGATCGAACATCTTTCTAAGGAGAAGGATACCAGATGGCGTGTCAGCAGGAATGACCGATGGCAGAATGAGCATTATGAGAAATGCCTGAATGCATTTGATTCCTATTTAAAGGAAACAAATCTGCCGTCAGCACCGTGGTATATCATTGATGCAGAATCAAAAAAATGGACGGAGTTACAGGCACTTGAGATTCTGACGGAAGGAATTGATGTGGCGCTTGCCAATAATGCGATGGCGGTGCCAATTTTACAGAATGTATTTTCCATGGAAAAAATGCCCCTGTTGTCGGAGATCCCACTGGATAAGACAATTGGAGAGGACGAGTATAAAAAAGAACTGAAACGTCTCCAGAACCGCTTAGGAGAGCTTCATAACCGTCTGTACCGCAAAAAAGTTCCGGTCATCATTGCATATGAGGGATGGGATGCAGCAGGAAAGGGCGGCAATATCAAGCGGATCACCGGAGCACTCGATCCGAGAGGCTATGAAGTACATCCGATCGCAAGCCCGGAGCCACACGAGAAGGCGAGACATTATCTCTGGCGTTTCTGGACGAGGCTGCCAAAGACAGGACATATCGCGATCTTTGACCGCACCTGGTATGGCAGAGTCATGGTGGAGCGTCTTGAGGGGTTCTGCAGCGAAAATGACTGGAAACGTGCCTATAACGAAATTAATGAATTTGAAAAGGAACTGCACGACTGGGGCGCTGTTATCATCAAGTTCTGGGTGCAGATCGACAAGGATACACAGTTAGAGCGTTTTAATGAGAGACAGAACACTCCGCAGAAGCAGTGGAAGATCACAGATGAGGACTGGCGTAACCGTGAAAAATGGGATCAGTATGAAGATGCAGTCAATGAGATGATCCAGAAAACCAGTACGACATATGCGCCCTGGCATATCTTAGAGTCAGTGGATAAACGGTATGCAAGGATCAAAGCATTAAAAATCGTGATCGAGGAGTTAGAAAAAGTGCTGGAGTGATGTATGAAACAAGCACAGATTTTTTGTTATTTTTAGTGTCTGTTATTCGAAGTGAAATACGTTGGGCGAAACAAGTACAGGATATGCTTGTTTCGCCCGTTTTTTTGTAAAGCAGTTGACATAATATTGTCAAATGGGCGAATTAAAAGAACTTTTTTTGAAAAACAGCCACATATATCGAAATTCGTGGGTGTTTTGTATGATACAGGATCGTTTTCACCCAATATAATACAAATTCATAAAATGAGACAGTATTTTTGGATGAAAAGATTGAAGTAACATATCATTTCGCCTAGTTCACATTTATGGTGTAACGGAAATATTCAATTTTTATCCATAAAGCAACTGGGAGTCATGCGATCCACCAGGTGCCGTCTGCCGCCTGGTACAAATCGCCAATTTCTTCGGAAAGCGTTTTTCCACTGAAATCTTTTACAATAACTTTATAGTAAAGATCATAATTGTCTGTGGCACAGTCATTTTTGTCATTCCAGCCTTCTTCCACCCAGGATTCAAAATATATTTTTTCATCTTCTATAAAAAGGGCGCTTTCATGACCGGTTATCGGAAAAGAAATTTTTTCGGGATAATAACATACAAAGGTGTCCTCCTGACTGATGATGTGTACCGGATTTCCAATGATGCAAAGATTATACAGGCTCACTTCTTCGGTACTAAGTTCTGTCTCTTTTTCTAAAAGTTTTCCGGGAATATAGCGGTACAGAGAGATTTTCTTTTCGTCATAATCGCCCTGCAGAAAATAGTAAAAACCCTCTGCATAGACAGGATTGCTGTAAATGACAGTTCTTTTTTTGGCAAACGGTTTGAAAACTTTACCGGACTCAAAATCAAAAAACAGAATAACCGAACCCTGATATCCGCCGGATTTTGACCATTCGATCAGGTCATAAAAGTCATTGGTATCCGAATGGGCATAAGCGAACCGGTCCTGACCGATGATTTTTTCAATATATATTCCAGATACTTCCTGAAGACGTTTTATCATACTGCCTCCTCCTTGAAAATTTCCTGAAAAAATTTATTTCCATTCTTCAGAAGAATATCATCAAGGAATTGACAGCAGGTGCCGTGAAAGGCTAAAATAGTATAAGGAAAAATCAGAATCGGCGAGCCCTTTGGGATCGTCGATTTTGGTATATAAAGAGAAGGGGAGAACAATGCATGTATAAGGTATTGCTGGTAGATGATGAGCCGATCATTGTGGAGGGACTTTCAAGAAGTATTCCGTGGGAGCGCTGGAACTGCCGTGTTGTTGCGACCGCAAATGATGGAACGGAAGGAAAGAATCTGATTAAAAAAGAAAGACCTGATATTGTTTTTATGGATATCTGTATGCCGGAGATGAATGGTCTGCAGATGATTGCAGCATTAAATTCACAGTTTCCGGATCTTGAAGTGAGCGTGCTTACCGGGTATCGCGATTTTGAATATGCCAAGGAAGCGATACGGCTTGGTGTGACGCGTTTTTTGCTGAAGCCGTCGAATATGGACGAGTTAGAAGAGGCGATCGAGTGCATGTGCGTCAACCTGAATCTGGCGCATTTTTCGCGCGTGTTCAAAAAGCAGGTGGGAGTATCGGCGAACGAATACCGCAATCAGGTACTTGGAAAATAAGTCAAAAAGCATTATAATAGGAAAAGATATGACAGGACGGAGAAACAGTGTGAAAAAAGATTTTTCACACGCAGGAATGGAGAATACTATGCCATATATATTGATAGCAGGGATTGTTTTCGGTTCCGATTTCTGGATCAAACATCACATGGACAAAAAATATGCAAGATATGTGGTGCATCCGGGAAGGTGGAATAAGATTCTGATCGAAAAATATTATAACCGTGGAGCAGCACTTAATTTTCTTGCTAAAAAGCCGCGTGTGATGCGCGCACTTCATACAGTGATCATGTTTTTTGTCGGAATTTTATATTATTTCCTGCTCCGCATGCCGGGACACCGTCTTAGTAAAACAGGCGCATCTCTATTGGTTGGCGGTGGATTAAATAATCTGCTCGACCGCTATACAAAAGGATATGTGGTCGATTATGTGAAATTTAACTTTGGACCGAAGTGGCTGAGAGGGATTATATTTAATATCTCAGATTTTTGTATTTTTATTGGGGCGCTTTTATCGGTTGTGGGAAGTGAGGCCTCATCATGACGCGGGAAACATACCAGAAGATGACAGGGTATTTTTTGTGTGATGAGAAAAAGATCCACCGGATCATTTTAGCGAACCGTCTGCTTACCGGTATAGTCTTTATCAGTTATCCGCTTTATCTGATTTTTCTGCTGGCAGAGATGGATATATTCCTGCCGCAGGCAGTGTTCGTCCCGGCAGTATCATTTGTGGTTGTGACGCTGTTTCGAAAAATAGTCAATGAGCCGCGTCCGTATGAGAAATATGATCTTCCTCCGGTGATAGACAAAGATACAAGAGGAAAATCATTTCCAAGCCGTCATGTTTTTTCTGTATTTGTGATCGCCGTCACGGTATTTGTGCGCAATCCAGTGGCGGGCTGTATTTTAGCAATGATCGGAATTATGATTGCCGTGATCCGTGTGATCGGGGGCGTGCATACCGTATGGGATGTCACTGCAGGAGCTGCTGTCGGGATTTTAAGCGGTGTGATCGGATACTATATGCTGCCATATCGGGGATTTTGAGTGGTGTGATCGGATACTATATGTTGCCGTATCAGGGATTTTGAGCGAATATTACCGTATATTTTTGAAAAAATAAAAGCAACGAATTATAAAATTAAGATAACGTTTTTGTAGATTACAGAATTGGAGAAGAATATGGACCCTATAATGAATAGTTTTTCAAGAGAACAGATGGAATATATCGTGGAATTGTTTAATCCGTGTATGGATGATTATCTGTATGTGTTTGATCTGCAGAAAGACTGCTATAAGATCTCAAAACATGCGACAGAGCGTTTCCTTTTACCGGGGGATAATTTTGATGATGCGGCAAAAGCACATCATACATTTGTATATTCGGAAGACCAGTCGCGCCTGGATGATGAATTCCGGCGTATTATGAGCGGGGAGATCGTTTTTCATAACATGCATTACCGGTGGTTAGACCGCGCTGGGAAACCGGTGTGGATCAACTGCAGGGGGCGTGTATTAAATGATGCTGACGGGAAACCGCATTTTTTAGTCGGATGCATCAATGAGATCGGTCAGAAACAGAAGGCAGACAATGTCAGCGGACTGCTTGGCGAATCAAGTCTTTCCGCTTATGTAGAACAGTTTGAGGATGGACTGCCGGATGGATTTTTCCTCCGCATCGGAATCGATGATTTTCGTGATATCAACGGTGACTTCGGAATGGAGTACGGAGATTATATCTTAAAGAGTACAGCAGACTGTATCGCGGAAAATATCAAACCGTCGCAGAGGCTGTACCGGATATTAGCGGATGAATTTATGGTGGTCGATTTTTCGGGCGGAGATATGGAAGCAGCAACGGAACTTTATAAAAATATTCGCAAGAGTTTGGATACATTTATCGAGGAAAACGGTTATAAATCTGTGTTTACCATATCTGCGGGTGCAGTCGATACTGCAAAAACATCCGGGACCTATGAAAATATCATGAAATTGTCAGAGTATGCATTAAATACAGCAAAAGATCAGGGAAAGAACCGCTGTTATATATATATGCAGGAAGATTATGACGTTTTTTTGCGCAAAAAGCAGATCACACGGCAGCTGCATCATGCGGTAAACCATGGGTTTGAAGGGTTTGAGACTTATTATCAGCCGATCGTGGACACAAAGACACGCCGGCTGGTTGGTGCGGAGGCACTGATGCGTTTTTCCATGCCGGAGAGATGTGAGGATGGAGAAACGAAAAAAGAAGCGGTATGTGTGGGTGAGGATGGTCATGATGCAGATGAGAAAGTGCACTGGGAGCGTATTTCACCGGTTGAGTTTATTCCTCTGTTAGAGGAGACCGGTCTGATCATTCCGGCGGGAAAATGGATGCTGCATCAGGCAATCTCGACCTGCAGCAGGTGGCAGAAATACATTCCGAATTTCCGCATCAATATCAATCTTTCCTATGTGCAGGTCATGAAGAGCCGTGTCCTGACGGAGATACTGACAGCGCTGCGCCTGTATGGATTAGAGCCTTCCGCGGTGGGAATTGAGCTGACAGAGAGCGGTTATCTGGATACCAATACACATTTTCAGAAATTGTGGGACGGATTAAAGAAAAACGGAGTGCTTGTCATTTTAGATGATTTTGGAACCGGTTATTCGAATCTGCACTGTCTTGGCGATTTAAGACCGAATTATATCAAGATTGACCGGTCGTTCACATTAAAAGCACTGAATAATCAGTATGAACATGATCTGATGACACAGATCATCACGATGACGCATAAACTTGATCTGACGATCTGTGTTGAGGGAATTGAGACAGAGGATGAATTTGCAAAGATCTCCGAATTAGACCCGGATTATATCCAGGGATTTTTGTTCGGCAAACCACAGCCGGCGGAAGAATTCTATGAGAATCTCATCAAGCCGGCGATTGCCGCCTGCGGTACTCACGAGGTGTCTGCCCAAAGCGTTTCTTAAAAATACGGTTAAAATAAGAAAGATTTTCAAAACCGACTTCCGATGCGATTGCAAGTATCGAGGAGTCGGAGGAGATCAGAAGTCTTGATGCCATGGTGAGCCTGTATTCGTTGAGATAATCGACGAAAGAGGTTCCCATGGTATTTTTAAAATATTTCATAAAATGGGACTGGCTCAGTCCTACTTCATTTGCGATATCTTCGATCGTGATCTTTTCCATATAATTGTTTTCCACATATTTTAAGATCAGTTTCATTTTTTCTAAGGATTTGCTGCGGTCTTTCCCGGATGGTTCCTTTGTGCTGCATTTGTGAAACAAAATATAAAACAGCAGAAATAACTGCCCTTTGATAAAAAGCTGATAACCGGACGGATAAGTTTTACAGATTTCATCGTTCGCGTCGATGCAGGCAGAAATCTCCGCATAGTGTGGACTGTCCGGGGTATATAAAAGCGGCAGAGAGACATTACCGGACAGTAGAGGAACCAGATAGTCCGTGTTGCAGGTATCTGTTTTCTTGGAGATCAGCATGTTTGGATGAAAAATGATATTTTCGTACTCCATGGATTCGGATTCAAACTGACCGATCGAGTGAAGCTGTCCCGGAAGGATCAGTGCGATATCCCCTGCAGAGACCGTGTGCTGTGTAAAATCGACCGTAATCGTGCCGTTTCCTTTTTTTATATAGATAATTTCCATTTCATCGTGCCAGTGCATCGGCACATACCCAAAATCCAGCGGAATTGAACAGAGATAGGTAATATAAGGGAATAAAGGATCGCCATGTAAAATTTTTTCCTGATAGTTTTCATATTCTAAAATATTCATGATGATAGGATTGTACCACTTTTTGAGTCAATATTACAAGAAAAAAGTGATTGCGGAAACTATAATAACATCATAAACAATGATTTTGCGAAAAAAAGCGAAATCAGGACAACAGGAACATGCATAAACATTGGTTGGGGAACATAATGAAAACAGCGCAGACGGCGCGGAACATGGAGGAAAACATGAAATTACAGGAAATCGTAGCAAACAGATGTGGCAAAGAGATTTCACAGTGCACAAATGAGGAACTTTACTATGCACTGCTTGAGATGACAAAAGGAATGGCAGAAGAAAAAGTCAGCAATCAGGGAAAACGTAAATTATATTACATTTCCGCTGAGTTCCTGATCGGTAAATTATTATCCAACAACCTGATCAACCTTGGCATCTATGAGGATGTGAAAAAACTTTTAGCAGACAACGGCAAGAGCCTTGCAGAGATCGAGGAGGTTGAGCCGGAGCCGTCATTAGGAAACGGCGGACTTGGACGTCTTGCAGCATGCTTCCTTGATTCTATCGCAAGCCTTGGTTTAAACGGTGACGGTGTTGGTTTAAATTACCATTACGGATTGTTCAAACAGGTATTCAAAAATAACCTGCAGAATGAGACACCAAATCCATGGATCGAAAAAGAAAGCTGGCTGACAAAAACAGACGTTACTTACCCGATTCAGTTCGGCGGTTTTACGTTACAGTCCAGATTATATGATATCGATGTGATTGGTTATGAGAATCGTACCACAAAACTTCATCTGTTCGATGTTGAAACAGTAGATGAGAGTTTAGTTGGTGAGGGCATCGATTTTGACAAAGAGGATATTGCAAAGAATTTAACATTATTCTTATATCCGGATGATTCCGATGATAAGGGAAGAATCCTTCGTGTATACCAGCAGTACTTCATGGTCAGCAATGCAGCGCGCCTGATTATTGATGAGACACTTGCAAGAGGCGGAGATCTTCACAAATTAAACGAGTATGCAGTGATCCAGATCAACGATACACACCCAAGTATGGTGATTCCGGAAATGATCCGTCTGTTGATGGAGCGCGGCATCTTAATGGATGAGGCGATCGACATTGTATCTAAGACCTGTGCTTACACAAACCACACGATCTTAGCCGAAGCACTTGAAAAATGGCCGATCCATTTCTTAGAGAAAGCTGTTCCACAGTTACTGCCGATTATTTATGAGTTAAACAGCCGTGTGACAAAGAAATATGATGACAGATCCGTAGCAATCATTGATGATGAGAAACGCGTTCATATGGCACATATGGATATTCATTACGGATACAGTGTCAACGGTGTTGCTTACCTGCACACAGAGATTTTAAAGAATACAGAGTTAAATAACTTCTACAGGATTTATCCGGAGAAGTTTAATAATAAGACAAACGGTATCACATTCCGCCGCTGGTTATTACACTGTGATCCGGAGATGACCGAATTTATCACATCCTTAATCGGACCTGGATTTAAGAAAAACGCAGAAGAGTTAGAGAAACTCGGCGCATATGTAAATGATGAGGAAGTATTAAAGAAACTTCTTGCAGTAAAAGGTACAAGAAAGACAGAGTTAAAGAATTATCTTGCAAAAACACAGGGCATCGAGTTAGATGACAACTCCATCTACGATATCCAGATCAAGAGATTACACGAGTACAAGAGACAGCAGATGAATGCTCTCTATGTGATCCACAAATATTTCGAGATCAAAGCAGGAAAGAAACCGGCACGTCCGATCACCGTTATTTTTGGTGCAAAAGCTGCTCCGGCATATATCATTGCAAAGGACATCATTCATCTGATCCTCTGCTTACAGGAACTGATCGCAAATGATCCGGAAGTCGCACCATACTTAAAAGTAGTAATGGTAGAAAACTACAACGTAACATTAGCTGAGAAACTGATCCCGGCAGCAGATATCCATGAGCAGATCTCCTTAGCTTCCAAAGAGGCAAGTGGAACATCCAACATGAAATTCATGTTAAACGGTGCCGTTGCAATCGGAACCATGGACGGAGCAAATGTTGAGATGCATCAGTTCGTTGGCGATGATAACATTTATATCTTCGGTGAGTCTTCTGAGGAAGTTATCAAACACTACGAGAAAGCAGATTACGTTTCCAGAAGCTACTACGAGAATGATGCAAACATCAAACGTGCGATCGACTTTATCGTAAGCGACCAGATGAAAGCAGTTGGATGTACAGAGAACTTAGAGCGTCTTTACAACGAGCTGTTAAACAAAGACTGGTTCATGACTCTCCCGGATTTCGAGGAGTACGGTGCAACCAAAGAACGTATCTACGCAGATTACGAAGACCGTATGGCATGGGCTAAGAAAATGCTTGTCAACATCAGCAAGGCAGGATTCTTCTCATCAGACCGTACCATTGCACAGTACAATGAGGATATCTGGCATCTGTAAGATGCCATGCATCTGTAAGATGCCATGCATCTTGTAAGATGCCATGCATCTTGTAGATGTTGTGTATCTAAAAAATTGAATTACGAATTCTTCCTAAGGGGGACTGCAAACCTGAGAACGGTTTTGCAGTCCCTTTTCTCTGTCAAAGAGTATTTAAAATCAGTCAATGCGATTCAAAACAGAATCGTGTCGTGGTGTATCACCGTTTATCGCAGCAAATAAAATATGTGCGGAATGGCTTGAACAAGCTTTGGAGGTTTTATATAATAAAGAAAAGCATTCAAAAGCCATTTCATGTAACAAGGAGAAAGGATTTTTGAATGGCAAAAGAAAACAAAAAAGTAAAGAACAGCGTATTAATTGATTTATTTTATGAGGATGGCTTGCGGACCGGGGAGAGGTCTGGAGAGAAAAAAGGAATACAAAAGGGATTGCAGGAGAAAGAAATTGCACTCATAGTGAAGAAGGTGCGTCGTGGAAAGAATTTACAAACGATTGCAGACGAACTGGAAGAACCGATTGACGAAGTCAGGAAGATTTATGAGGCTGTAATGAAAGCAGCACCGGATTATGATATAAAAATGATCCGTGAAAGTCTTGCATAAAATAAATAAAAATCAGGAGCAGCCATGACACTTCAACAGTTAAAATATGTGGTAACAGTCGCTGAGACCGGCACGATCACAAACGCGGCAAAAAAATTATATATTTCCCAGCCCAGCCTTACCAACGCGATCCACGAACTTGAAAAAGAAATGAATATCGTTATTTTTCAGAGAACCAACAAGGGCATCGTCCTGTTACGGGAGGGTGAGGACTTTTTAGGATATGCCAGACAGGTGTTAGAACAGGCTGCGATTTTAGAGGATAAATACAAGGGACAGGATGGAGGGAGAACACAATTCTTTTTACTTTTCCGAGGAGATTTTTTCACCTTCGGAGAGAAAGAAAAATATACGTGTGAGAGACAGGGCAACGCTGTTTAATCTGCTGATCGGGTTAAATGGATATACGGTATGCAGTGGTGTGATCGATAAGAAGTTAAACGGAAAGGATATTATCGCCGTTCCGTTAGCGGACGAGAGTGAGATGCGGATCGGTTACATTATGCATCGAAAGGGAATGACGAGCAGGATCGGAACGGCTTATCTGAATGCGTTAAAAAAATATATGGAACCGGAAATAGGATGATCCTGGTTTCAAAATAATGAAATTGTAAATAAATGATTATAATAGGTTGTCTATAGTTTTAAACTATGGACAACCTATCCCGGCGTTTCGTCTGACACACAGCGGTGTAAAGCCGGAAACGGATGCGAGCCTTAGAAATATGGTGGAGGCAGCGAAAAAACTGAGGGCAGAACAGGCATAGAAATGGAGTACAGATATGAAAATTTCCGAGATATATACTAAGAAAAAGAAAAGTCTGTCATTTGAAATTTTTCCGGTTTGTTGATGACTGCAGGATTGCGGAAATAAATGTTCCGGTCATTCCGGGAATCATGCCGGTGATCAATGCGGCTCAGATCAGACGGATGGTAACGATGTGTGGAGCTTCTTTTCCGGTACGGTTTCAGAAAATTATTCATAAATATGAGGATAACAAAGAAGCGCTTTTTGATGCAGGAATGTCTTACGCATTAAGTCAGATCATAGATCTGCTTGAGAGTGATATCGATGGAATACATTTATATTCTATGAATAATCCACTGGTTGCGAGAAAAATCTGTGAGGGAATCCGGCATTTATATAGGAAAATGGCTGAAATGGCTTGGAATATGCTGTGAGTGGAACATGATTTTATAATATTAGAAAGCTGTGGGCGAAATCAGAAAAACAGAGTCTGGTTTCGCCCGATTTTTTTGAAGTTAGTTTACATAATATTGAAAAATGGGTGAATTATAAAAAAATGACTTTAATTCGCCCGTGATTTCCATAATCTTTGGGAGATTAATATTCAAAAATGTGTTTTTTCGCCCAATCGGCAGGTTTAATGGCAGATAGAGGGAATATTTTGGGTGAAAATCTTAAAATATATGAGAGATTCATCCATTTCTATAAAAATCCATAAGAAATCTCTACAATAAAAAGCAAAGAATGTCTTGACATATATAGACTATCTATATAATATATATGCATAGACAGTCTATATATAGTAAAGCGAACAAAAATAAAGCGGGAAAACGAGGGAGGATTCATATGTTAAATAAATCACTGATCCAGGGCAGCCTTTCCATGCTGATCCTGCGTCTTTTAGATGAAAAAGACATGTACGGCTATGAGATGATCGAGACACTGCGCAGCAGATCGGAAAATGTATTTGAGTTAAAGGCAGGGTCACTTTACCCACTTTTACATACGTTAGAGGCAAATAATCTGGTCACTGCCTACGAGGATGATGCAAGCGGAAAAACACGCAAATATTACCACATTACCAGAGAAGGCAGACGCATTTTAAAAGAGAAAAAAGAAGAGTGGAACACTTATGCCGCAGCAGTCACCAATGTGCTCTCCTGCAGGGGAGCGGAGGCGTGTGTCTGAAAACCAGAGAAAACTGTATTTGGATTATATAAAAATATTGGAATAACACAGAAAGATATTGAGGCAGCAAGATGTTGGAATGATGCATAAAAATATTGGGGCAATAAAATTTTGGAACAACGCAGGAAAATGTTGAAAAAATACATAAAAAATACGAGAACAAACGAAATGCGAAAAAAGGGAAAGGAAACATATTCATGGAATACACAGAATATATGGAAACTCTGAAAGAGCAGATCCAGAATAAACGTGCAAGATCGCTTGTGGCAGAAGAGATCCGGGGACACATCGAGGAACAGGCAAAAGAGTATCAGGCGGAGGGCATGAGTAAAGAGGATGCAGAGAGAGAGGCCGTGAGGCAGATGGGCGATCCGATGGAGACCGGCTGTGCCTTAAACCGGATCCACAGACCGGCGTTTCCGTGGAAATTATTTGTGCTGGCGGTATTTCTGACCGGGGCATCCATGCTGATATCGTTGACTATTGACGCGAAAATCAATGAGGGCGGAGTAGAGGCGGCGCAGGTCGGTTCGCTGTTTATGGTCAATGCAGTCAGTTTTGCAATGATCTTTGTGATCATGTACTTCGATTACACATGGTTGTTTTTGCATATCCGTGCAGTATATGCTTTGTATATGATCTGCCTGTGTCTGGTGTGGTCGGGCGGCATCCTTGGAAACTATCAGACAGCGCTGCTGGCAAGTTACAGTGTACAGGTGCTGCTGCCAGTGATCTTTGCGGGAATTATTTATCAGTACCGGGGACAGGGATTTCAGGGAATTTTAAAATCAGCCGGCTGGATCATTATCCCGTTTATGGTATTAGCAGCAGGGCTCATTTCACTGCCGATGAGTAATGGGGCGGTTGTGGAAAATGCCGTGGTCTGTCTGTTCCTGCTGGTGGCATCTGTGCTTCGTGGAATATTTGGAAACGAAAAGAAAAAATACCTTGTAGAGCTGGCATTGCTTGTGGCTGGTATTCTGGGGGCTGGTGTGGCTTTTTTTTATAAGTATACGTTCCTGCCAGGCGGCTATGTGCTCGCCAGGCTTACGCATACAGGTGAATTTGGATATCAGAACAGAATGATAAAAGATGCGGTTGCTCGATACAGCCTGTTTGGAAACCGGACATTTCTGATGCAGGGGACAGGATCGGACGGCGAATATTTGCTGGGAAATATATTTTGTTATTTTGGGATCATTGCGGGTGTTCTTGTCGTTGCAGCATTTGTGTGGTTTTTGATCCATGCGCTGCGTCAGTCTCTACTACAGGGCAACCGGATGGGCTTTCTGTTGGGGATGGCGTGCAGTATCGGGTTGATCGTGCGTGTGATGGTAATTTATATTATGGTAAATTTTGGATATGGCGTAATTTATACAGTGGCAGTTCCGTTTTTTTCCACAAATGTGATCTTAGCGGCAGTCAACGGGATTTACGTCGGGTTGCTATTTTGCGTGCTGCGGAATAAAATGATATTAAAAGAACCGCGCAGCGAAAAGAAAAATGCGACGGTTTAAAGATCAGAAAGAAAGGGTATATCCGACATGAATTACATCGATATGCATTGCGATACGTTAGCGAAGGCAGCCGCACAGCAAAAAAAGACGGCAGGGGAACTAAGAAACACGATGGTGGATGCGAAAAGACTGCACCAGTGTGGCGCAAAGGCACAGTTTTTTGCCATGTTTTTACAGCAGAAAAGAGAAGAAAACTGGAGTGATCCGGGGCTGGCATATACGGAAAAAAATAATCTCTGGTATACCGATGCAGAGATCCGGAAACAGATGCAGGATATGTACGAAGTATACCAAAATACCATGGAAACCTGTTCGGACATTATTGCACCGGCTTATAACTACGAAGGATTACAGTGCAACTGGCGGCAGGGAAAAGTTTCTGCCTTTCTGACTGTTGAAAACGGATGTATTGTGGATGGAAAAATGGAACGGATCGATAAGCTTTATCAGATGGGAGTCCGGCTGATTACGCTGACCTGGAATGATGATAACTGTTTCGGTCATCCGCATGCAAAAGAGGCAGAACGGATGCAGCTTGGACTGACACCGTTTGGCAGGAAAGCTGTTACATATATGGCAGAGCTTGGAATCCTTGTGGATGTGTCCCATTTGTCCGATGGTGGTTTTTATGATGTGGCAGAACTTGTGAGGGGCCCGTTTGTGGCATCACACTCAAACTGCAGGGAACTTGCTCCTGCAACGAGAAATCTGACGGATGATATGATACGGGTATTAGCGGAACATGGTGGTGTGGCAGGACTTAATTTTTATCCACCGTTTTTAAATACAGATCCTGTGGATAAAGTGAGCCGGATCGAAACAATGTGTGAACATGTAAAGCGTCTGGTCAATGTTGGCGGGATTGAGTGTGTCGGAATCGGGACGGATTTTGATGGGATTGAGGGAAAATTTGAGATCGCTGACTGCACGGATATGAAAAAATTATTTGATGCACTGCAGAAAACAGGGTTCAGTGAGGATGCACTCGAAAAGATCGCATACAAAAATGTGGAGCGTGTGATCCGTGAAGTGATGTGAGAAAATGTAAAGATGTTGACACCAAATAGTGCATACAAACTTCAACATCTTGTAATGAAATAACAAACCGGAATATCCAGGGAAAACTGATATGGATATTCCGATTTTTTAATTCACGACAATAGAATGTTCATAGAGTGTGCATTCTATCGGTTCATCTCCGAATGATACCCCGTATTTTTGTGTTCTGCAATAATACTGTCGATCTCCTCAAGGTCGGTCGTGATCATATCTCCGATGACACTGTGCTTGATCGCTGCCATGGCATTTCCATATTCTAATGCTTTTCTGCAGTCCTTGTGTTTTAAGTAGCCGTAGAGAGCACCGGAAACATAGGCGTCACCGCTTCCGATACGGTCGACCACATCAATGTTGTTGTATGGTTCCTCGCGGTAGTAAGAATCATTTTTTGCAGAATAGATAATGGAAGTAAAATTGTGTTTCTTTGGAGTGATGACCGTGCGCTCTGTGGAGGCAACCACAGAGATAGGATATTCCTCGCAGAAAGACTTCTGGATTTCCTCGATCGTGCCTGTTTTGCCGAAAGTCAGGCGTGCGGTATCTTCGGAGCAGAAGAAGATATCTACATAAGGAAGGATCTGCTCGATGCAGGCTCTTGCCTCCTCGCCGGTCCAGAGATTGGCACGGTAGTTGACATCAAAAGAGATCAGGGTTCCCTGCTCTTTGAATTTGCGGATACATTCGATCGCAAATTTCTGTGCGTTGCCGCCAAGACCTAAGGTGATCCCACTGGTGTGGAACAGGCGTGTGTTATAAAACATGGTTTCCGGCACATCTTTGATGGCGATGTTATTGATGGAAGAATGTTTCCTGTCGTAGACGACACGCGGTTTGCGCGGATAGGAACCATATTCGTAATAGTAAACACCGATGCGGCTGTCATCTGCTGTGTCGGAGATCAGGTAATTTTCACTGACGCGGGAAGCGTTCATCTGGTTTTTGATGAATGCGGCGAGCAGATTGTTAGGAATCTTAGAGATCATTGCTGTCTTTAAGCCGAGTTGTCCGATCTCGGAAGCGATATTTAACTCGGCACCTCCTAAATGTTTCATTAAAGTATCGCCCTGTGCAAGACGTCCGTTGATCGGGGTGGAAAGACGAAGCAGAATCTCTCCTAATGTGATGACATCATATTTGCGGTCCATGGAAAACCCTCCTTAAAAATAGATAGTGTGATATATATGTATGCCTGATTTACGGCAAAACATTTTGGAAAACATAAATCAGTGTTATCATATCCAGTGGTTTCATATTGCAAAACTAAGTTCTATATTATGAACCAATACATATGTATTATATAACATATTTCAAAAATAAAAAAGAGATAATTGCAAATATTTCACAATTTTTTTGAACAAAAATAACAGAACCTATAAAAAATGCATTAAAGTAAAAACATGTTTGACATTCTGTTTTTCGGTGTTATAATAAAAATATAAATTTTGAAACGACGTTTCACAATGTGAAACATTATTTTTAGGAGGATTAAAATCATGGCAAAGAAAGTTGTTACATTTGGTGAGATCATGCTTCGTCTTGCACCGGAAGGATATTATCGTTTTGTACAGGCTACATCCTACGGCGCAACATACGGCGGAGGAGAGGCTAACGTTGCAGTTTCCTTAGCAAACTATGGTATGGATGCAAGCTTTGTTACAAAGCTTCCGGCACATGAGATCGGACAGGCTGGAGTGAATGCGTTAAGACAGTATGGTGTTGACACATCTGACATCGTTCGCGGTGGTGACCGTGTTGGTATCTACTTCTTGGAGAAGGGCGCAAGCCAGAGACCATCCAAAGTTGTATATGACCGTGCAGGTTCTTCCATTGCAACAGCTACAACAGCTGATTTTGACTGGGATAAAATTTTCGACGGTGCAGACTGGTTCCACTTTACCGGAATTACACCGGCACTTGGCGATAATGTGGCAGCAATCTGCTTAGAGGCATGTAAGGCTGCAAAAGCAAAAGGAATCACTGTAAGCTGCGACTTAAACTACCGTAATAAATTATGGTCCAAAGAAAAAGCAGGCCAGGTTATGGGTGAACTTTGCAAATATGTAGACGTATGTATCTCCAACGAGGAAGATGCAAACGACGTATTCGGTATCAAGTCTGAAGGTACAGAGGTAACTGCAGGCGAGTTAAATAAAGAAGGATACAAAGAGGTTGCACAGAAATTAACAGACCGTTTCGGATTCAAGAAAGTTGCAATCACATTAAGAACATCTATCTCTGCAAATGATAACCGTTGGGCAGCAATGCTTTACGAGGATGGACAGAGCTACTTCTCCAAAGAGTATTTAATGCACATCGTTGACCGTGTTGGTGGCGGTGATTCTTTCGGCGGCGGATTAATTTACGCATGCTTAAACGATTATGCTCCACAGGATACCATCGAGTTCGCAGTAGCAGCAAGCTGTCTGAAACATTCCGTAGAAGGTGACTTCAACATGGTAAGCGTTGACGAAGTTAAGAAATTAGCTGGCGGAGATGCTTCCGGACGTGTTCAGAGATAATAAAATTACGACAAAATCATTTTGTTAATTCCTTTCCCTAATTTAATATAACACCTGTGACAAGCAGGTAATGCGTGGTCTTTTTACCCATTTAGACTGTGCAGACAATGACGGACTGCCGTTTCATGAAGCCAACATGAAACGGCAGTTTTTTTGTTATTTTCCTCTGTATGATAATTTTATATTTTGTGGAAAAACTATTAGGAAAATGGAGGTAGTCATATGAAACAGTTTGAAGGGTATGAAGAATATTTAAAGCAGAGTGAACTTTCGAAACAGACCAGGCAGGTGTATCTGAGGGAGGCGGAAAAATTTGTCCGGTATTTAAATGGAAAGGAAATTACAAAAGATCGGACGATGCTTTACAGAGAAAAATTACGGGAGGAGGACCTTTCTCCTGCGACGATCAATCTTTATGTTATAGCGGTAAATCGATATTTAAGATATTTAGAATGCGGGCAGGCATCTATAAAGACATTAAAAGTGCAGAAAAAACGCAGTGTGGAAAATGTCATTAGCCGGAAAGAGTATCAGGAATTGTTAAATTATGCAAAAAGCAGTGGCAGGAAAAAATATTATTATATTATGAGGACATTGGCACTTACCGGAATACGTGTCAGTGAGCTCCAATATATTACAGTCGAAACATTAGAGACTGGAAGAGTGCAGGTTTATAATAAAGGGAAAATCAGAGACGTTTATTTACCGGATGTTCTGATCCGTGAATTAAAAAAATTTTGCAGAGAGGAAAAAGAAAATGATGGAATCATATTTCGGGGAAGAGGAGGAGATCCGATCAACCGTATCACTGTTTATAAAATGATCGCATATCTTGGGGATATGGTTGGGATTAAAAAAGAAAAGGTTCATCCCCATAGTTTTCGGCATTTTTTTGCAATCAGCTATATGGAGCGCTATGGAAACCTTGCAGAGCTTGCAGATCTGTTAGGGCATACGAGCATTGAAACGACCCGCATCTATACAACGTCTACTGTAGAAGAAAAACGTAGAAAGCTCAATAATCTTGGATTATAGATGCAACAAAATACAATATTATGTTGCATTTGGCAAGTATCTTTTTTACATAATTTTTATGAATATTTCAAATAAATTTAGGGAAAACAGACAAAGATATTATTTCATAAGTTGAAAACATTCATAACAAACAATAAGAAATTAACAGTAAAGATAACGATGCCCTTAATATAAGGAAAGTTTTGGAAACATAATATTGTATTATGTTACTAAACTCATATGTAGAAAGGTTATGTCTTAAATGCATAAAGACATAATGTATTTTCTGTGAAAATACGTGCATATGAAGAACACACACACATGGAAAGTGAGGAAAAAAAATGAGGGCAAAACAAGTAACAGCCTTAATGATGGCTGCAACGTTAGCGGTAACTGGTAACGGCGTTACAGCATTTGCAGAGCCGGTAGCAAATGTTGAAGCTGGGGATGCGGCAACAGAAGCTTTAAACGTTGAAACAACAGAAGAGGTTGAGACAGCAGCAGAGGTTGAGGTAACAGAAGATTCAGAAGACGTGACAAAGAGTGCACAGCAGGATGCTTCTTCCGATGTTACTGTAGAAACAAAAACAAGTGCAACTACAGTAAAAGCAGGTGCGACAGTTACTGTAACAACAACTGTCAAAGGGGATAAATTAACTAATGGTACTCTTACAGTAAAAAGCTATGAGTTGATTGCAACAAAATCTACAGTTGACACGACAATTGCAACCAGTGCAGATGGTACATTTGTATTTGCACCAGAGAAAGATACGACGTACAAAGTAAAAGCAGTGTTCACACATGCAAGCGAGAAAAATGAATATTATGCAGAAAAAGCGCTTGATGCATTTACTATCGAAGCAGCATCTATCGCAACAAACAGACTTCATGTGCCGGAAGTTACTACCATTAGCAATAAAGATGGAGCTGCTTTAAATACTACAGCTGCTCCGGAAGTAACAGCAGCACTTGAGACAGCAAATAAGTTAGATGAAGCATATGGTAAGTGGACTGTGAAAGATGAGGCAGTTACAACAGCTACAAAAGAGATTGTCTTTACATTCACAGCAACAGACGGTGTATATACCATTGATAACAGTGATACTGCTGCAGTAGAGACAGATAAGACATATGAAAAAACAGTATCTGTTAAAGTTGTTCAGCTTGCTACAGGTGTTTCCATTGAGGATGAAAACGGTCCTATTTCAACTACAGTAGAGATGGCAACCACCGATAAGAAAGCTTTGACAGCAAAAGTTGCAGCAGGATCAGGAAGTGATACTGTTTCCAATGCAAAGGTTACATGGACATCCAGTGATTCCAGCAAAGTAAAAGTTACAGCAACTGGTGACAATGAGGCTGTTATCACAGCAGTTTCTAAAACAGAGGCTGGAAAAGAGGTAACAATTACCGCAACAACAACAGACGGAACTCAGAAAGTCGGCGAGATCAAAGTTGCTGTAAAAGAGGGAATCAATGCAGACAGCATTTCATTTGATTCCAAACTTCCTGAGATTACTTATGAGGGAGCTGGAGATCTTGAAGATTACTACAAAGATTATGTGGCTGCATTAAACAAAAAGACCACAATTGGTACTTACAGCATTAAAGATACATCAGAAACAATTGATTCTGTTGGCGGTGTAGATAAGACTTCAACTGTAGCTTCTTTGAAAACCAATACAGAAAATTCCCAGACAATCAAAAACGGTTTGACAATTGTTTTCACATTAAGTGATGATGCTGGTCTTACACCGGTTGATGGAAAAACAAAATGGGATACGAAAACAGTTGAGAAGACATACGATGTTGTAATCAACAGAGCAGTGATCAATCGTGATGCTTCTGCGGTAACTGGTAAGTTAGAGAGCAGCTATGCTGCCGGAGCAAAATTAAGTGAGATCTTAGCTGGAAAAAATGATACTGAATTTGATATCGAAGTTCAGAAAAAAGTAGATGGTGCATGGGAAAAAATCGCTGATCTTACAAAGGAAATTCCAAACATCGGTACACTTGCAAATTATCAGGTAAAATATTCTCTGAAAGACAGTGCAAAAAATGTATACACATTAAGCGGTGCAGATGCAAATGGATATAAATATGTATCCTTAAGCGGTGTTTCTATCACACAGCCTGTATTAACAGATGTTAAGGCAGAAAATAAATCTGAGAATTTAACAGCAGATAAATTTAAAGATGGAGATACGCTTACGCTGAAAGCATCTTACAATGAAAAGAAACTTGGAACTGCTAATTATGATGTTACTTATCAGTGGTATAAACTGAATGAGAAAACAAATAAGTATGATGCAATTAAAAGTGCAACAACTGAAACTTATACGACAAGTACATTTGCTGATATCCCAGGTACATACTATTGTGAGATCACAGCAGATGTAAAAGGATCTGTAAAAGATTTTCTTCCGGATGCAACAGATGCTCAGGTTGAAGCATACAGCAAACTGGTAAAATCAACAAACAAAGTTACGGTTGAGGCTACTAAGATTACAGTTGATACTACTACTTCAGGTTTAGGCTTAAGCAAAACGGAAGCCACTTATGGTGCTACAGCAGATGTAAAGGCTATCGCAAAGGTTACTGCAGATGATGTTTCCGCTTATCGTGTATATTACAAACAGGTTACTACAGTAGCAAATAAACCGTCTTTAGGTGAAGCAAAAGACATCACAAAGAAATCCGTAAATGAAGATGAAGCTTTCCTGTTCAAGAGTGGAAGAACAATTTCCGAAAGCCTTGGTAACTTAGATGCTGGTACATACAGAATCTACTTAGAGGTTACAGCCGGAAAAGAGACAACAAGCTATGAGATCGGTGATATCAAAGTAGCTCAGAAAGAGATCACCGGATTAAATTCCAAGAATCTTAAAGTTGAGGATGCTACTTATGGTCAGAAGTTAAGCGATGCTAAGATCATTTACAATGACACAGAGATCGATGCAGCGTTAGATTTTGCATTTGTTGATAACACAGTAGCAGACGCTGGAAGTTATACAAGCAAAGAGGTAGCTGTTTCAGTTGTTGATCCAAACTACACAACAGATACAAAGGTAACATTAAAAGCAAATGTAAATGTTGCAAAAGCTCCTCTTTCCGTAACTGCAAAAGATGTAACGATCGAGCAGGGTCAGGAAGCAGCACTTGACGGAACCGTAAAAGGTTTAGTTGGCAAAGATACTGCAAAAGTTACTTATGCAGTATTAGGTACAGATGGAAAAGCTGTTCAGTCAACAAAGAACTTAGCAGTTGGTACATATAAGATCCGTGCAACTGTAGAAGATCAGAAAAACTACGATGTAACATCAGTAGTAGATGGAACATTAACTGTAAATGCAGTAGCAGCAACAGGTGTAACTGTAAACACAACTGCATTAAAGATCAATGTTGGTGAATCCAGACAGGTCAGCGCAACAGTAGCTCCTGCAAATGCAGCAGATAAGAATGTTACATGGTCTTCCGACAACACAGCAGTAGCAAAAGTTACATCTGATGGTGTGGTTTATGCAATCGCAGAAGGAACTGCAAATGTTACCGCTAAGACAGCAAACGGCAAGACAGCAACAATCGCAGTAACTGTTTCAACAGTAAAAGCTGATTCTGTAAAACTGAGCGCAAGCAAAGTAACTTTAACTTCTATCGGTGCATCTAAGACAGTAAAAGCAACAGTAAATCCGACAAACACAACAGATAAGACTGTTACATGGTCTTCTTCTAACAAGAAAGTTGCAACTGTAGATAAGAACGGTAAGATCGTTGCAAAAGGAAATGGTAAAGCAACCATCACAGTTAAGACAGCAAATGGCAAGAAAGCAACTGTTAAGGTAACTGTAAAACAGGCAACCAAGAAAGTTGTATTAAAAGTAGGCAAGAAGGTTGTAACAGGTAAGACCTATACCTTAAAGGAAGGTAAGAAAGCAACTGTAAAAGCAACTGTAACAGATGCAAAGGGCAAGAAAGTTACTTCCGGAAACCAGAAGATCAAATGGACTACTTCAAATAAGAAAGTAGCAACCATCAGCAAGAGCGGTAAGATCACAGCTAAGAAAGCAGGAACTGTAAAGATCACAGCTAAGACAGCAGATGGTAAGAAAGTAACATTCAAAGTAAAAGTTAAATAATTGAAAACCTGAAACATACGGACACATGACCTGAGATGCGATAATCCTCTGGTATCGGCATTGAGGGAAAAATCAGGGATCACGAACGGGCGGCATAAAGTTTTGTGCCGCCCGTTTTGTGTAAAATATGTCTAATATGGTACAGCCGGATGTGTTGCAGTTTTCACAAAAATAATTTGAAAACGCTTATTTTGCTGACTTTTTGGGGAAAATAATGGTATAGTAAAAATACTGGGTGGAGAATTACCTGTATGTTATCGTTTAAAATGGAAACTGGAGAAAGGAGAATCAGAAGAATGTTTGAAATCGGAGAATATGTTGTGTGTGGCGCGAAAGGTGTCTGTCAGATCAGGGATATTACCCATATTGATATGTCGGGAGCAGACAAAGAGAAGCTGTATTACGTTTTAGCCCCGGTCGGAGATAAGAATGGGACTATTTATGTTCCGACGGACAGTGAAAAGATTATAATGCGCAGAACGATTTCAAAAGAAGAGGCAGAGAGGCTGATTGACGAATTACCGCAGATTGAACTTCTGTGGGTGCCGGATGACAAACAGCGTGAGGAAACATACAAAGAGGCACTCCGTACCTGTGATTATCATGCATGGGTGAGCATTGTAAAGACTTTGTATCAGCGGAAAAAAGAGCGGTTGGCACAGGGAAAGAAAGCAACTGCAGTGGATGAACGCTATATGAAAGCGGCCGAAAATGGACTGTATGGTGAGTTGTCGCTGACGCTTGGAGTACCGAGGGAAAAGATGGAAGATTATATCAGAGAGAGACTTTCGTAAGGAAGGGATTTGACCGGATAGTGAGTGTACAGACAGACGGATCGTCAGAAAAAAAGGTGGGCAGCTGGCAGAAATTTGATCCTGGGATCAATTCTGGAAGCTGTCCACCTTTTTTAGAAGGGATTGTTATGTAACTGTCAGATCGTCGTGTTCACGCCGTTGACGGCAGCGTGTTCATCCTCGTCCATCGGGATGACAAGGCATTTCCTGCCGTCGATGACCTGGGAGTGGATCTGGTCGACTTTTTCCGGTTTGACACGCAGAATGACGTCGTAGGTCTTGACTGCCGGGACGTCATCCCCGTCAGATTCTTCTACCGGAAGAGTGCGTGTTTCTTCTAACTGCTGTTTCAAATTTTCAACCTGCTGTACCAACTCTAATTTTTCTTTGCGTCTGGCATTTGCCTCCACCAGTTTCGGATCTACTAAATGTTCTGCGACCGGGACTTCTTCTCCAAATACATTTTCATAGGTCTGTTCGATCACAGCTGCCTGTTCTTCGGTCACACCGCTCTCTGCGAGTACGGAAGAGATTGTGCTCTTTGTGACAGGAACCGGTTCCGGTTCTGGTTCATCTTCTAAAGCGACCGGGATCAGGTCATTTAAGTTGTCCTGGATATCCATGAAAATGGCATCGCTTTCGTCATCATCTTCCCCGATGACTTCTTTTACAATGCTCTGGAACGTAAGTTTCTGTTCGGTAGCTGTAAATTTAGAGCCACAGCCAAGACCGGATTCCATAAATTCGGAGTGCGGTGTCTTGGTGTCTCTGGTGTAAAACATGACAGAGTGGATATCAGTGCTCCGGTCGGTAAAAGCAGGGAAAACAAATCCGGTGTCCGGAGCTCCAACGACCCAGTCGCGGATACGCGGTCCGATACGGTTTTCATCCTCACGGTAGCCAAGTCCCGGTTTGGTCAGGTTGACCGGGCAGATCGCGCAGAGCAGATACTCGTAAACTTCCTCGGACTCGTCTAATTTATTATTATCAGAAGTTTTTGTCATAACGTCGTAGGCATCGTGGAATACAAGGATCAGATAGTTTCCGACATAGTCGTAGCTGTCAATGACAAGATCATAAAATGCATCCATCAGATCATCATTTTTTAAGGCACTCTCGCGCAGTCCCATCAAAAACTGCTGTCTGCCGCCGGCAGCTTCCTCCGCAGTCGGAAATTCCAGCTCTAAAAGGTTATTTCCAATCGTACCGGACATTACTTTTTTTGCAATCTCCAAGTATTTGTAAAATTCCTCATCTTCCAGATTTAAAAATGTCTCCCCGAAAGAAGTTACCTTATTGTGGTCGGCATCCACATAGCAGCCGCACAGTCTTGTAAAAGTGCAGGCATCTTTCTTAAAACGCCGTTTTAATTCTAAAATATCTTTTTTGTTCATAAATCTATATCTCCGTTTCTGAGGGGATGCCATACAAAAGATAGCGCAGGCTGTTTCATGTCCCCGTAATCTGCAGGAAATATTATAACGAAATTTTAAAACCGGTGCAAGGGGTTATGATTTCCCGTCACGGACAACGGCGTGCTCCATTAACCAGTCACACCATACTGCGTAGTATTTTCCGAGGGGATGCGCATTATCATTGCTGTACTGTGTGCCGAGATTGCCGTTTGCATCGTCAAAAAGTTCATTGATGTCCAGATAATAAATGGTCCGTTGATCGGCTAATGTCGAAATTTTTTGATTAAAGGCGTTGATATTGGCATTATTGAATGTCTTATCCGAGTCTGAGCGCTGTGCAGTCACATGAAGATTTGCTTCCACATAAATGATCGCATCCGGCTGCATGGTTTGCAGAAAATTTACAAACGACGCATATTTTTCAAATGTCTGTGTGACATCGTAGCCAAGTTCATTAATGCCGAGCATCATATATATTTTATGATAGGTATGGCTGGCTAAAAGATCAGAGATACTGACCTTTCCGATACCGTCCACCATAATTTTTTTGTTTTCCAGCTCATAGATACTGAGACCCGAATCACAATAAAAGGTGGCATTGCCCAACGTACCATATTCTTTTAATCCGACAGTGCGGGAATCACCGATCATTAAAGCGTCATCGAAATAATCTGCATCAACAGTGGTCATTTCTGTCATCGGAACTTCTGTGTCCGGGATATCCTGCCGGTCTGTATTGTCAGATGGCGCACCGGAAGTGTCCGATGGTGTCGTGGTGTCCTGTTTTTGTGCGGCGGAGACAGAAGACACGGACAAGGACGTATTTTTGGCTGCATTTATGTTTAACGTTACATATAAGTAAATGAGTGGAATCAGAAGGCAGCTTATCAAAAAGAAAAAATAAAACAATATGGCAGATATTTTTTTTCGCATAGTGTTCCTTCGTTAAAATCTGAAATATAAAAATGGGTCATTAGAGCCAACGTAAATACAGTAAACAGAAGCCCAGAAAATTGCCAGATAGACAAAAATTTCTGGCACAGAGCCCCTGATTTTTTTTAAAAAGCGGACCGGAAACCTTGTAGAAAAAAGGAAACCGGCAGGGATGATAAAGCGGAAATCATTTAAATTTTTCCAGAAATCATTCACATAAATAATGGCATCATCGGCGGAAAAAAATGGAAATAATTTCCGGGTGTAGACTTCGATACTGCCGGGATCACTGATTCCAAAGAGCATCCACGACAATGGGATCAGAACTGCCATATAAAGATGTCCGGCCAGCGCGTATCGGTCCGTCAATTTTTTCAACAGCAGTTTTTCTGTCAATACAATGACGAACAGGGAAAATCCCCACAGAATAAAATGAAATTCTGTGCCATGCCAGATTCCGGTAAGTATCCACACGACAAGCAGGTTGCGGATCCATTTGCAGGTACCTGTGCGGTTGCCGCCAAGTGGAATATAGATGTAGGTCTGAAACCATTGTCCAAGTGTAATATGCCAGCGCCGCCAGAATTCTGTCATGCTTGTGGAGAGATAGGGGTGCATAAAGTTTATGGGAAGCTTAAAACCAAGCATTCTGCCCAGACCTGCTGCCATCAGGGAATAACCATAAAAATCAAAGTAAATCTGGAAAGAATATGCGTAGATTCCAAGCCATGCAAGCGGCGTGGAGATACTTTCATATCCGATCGTGCCAACATTTGCCCACAGACTGCCAAACTGATTCGCCAGAATCGCTTTTAAGCCAAGTCCCCGGATAAAAAGTTTCATACCCTCCGCCAGATTTTCGGGCAGAAAGCGTCTTGCGCTGTGAAGCTGCCTGCGCAGCATCTCATACGGGGTAATTGGTCCGGAAATTAATTTTGGGAACATGCTGATGTAAGTACCGAATGTCACAAAATCCCGTTCCGGTAAAATACGTCCGTAATAGATATCAAAAAGATATGCAGTCAGCTGGAACGTATAAAAACTGATTCCGAGCGGCAGAAATAAATGTCTGGAATATTTAAACAAAAACAACCATAAAAAATCGAAAAAAATAACTTTTGTCAAAAAGAGTCTCTTTTTTCTTGGATTGTGTATCTGATAAAGGCGGATTCCGAACACATAATTGAGATAGGTCAGAACCATTAACAGAAACAGTGCATATGGCTGTTTGATCACTCCGACTGCATAAAACAGGATGCTCCCTGCAAAGAGCGTACTGTTTCTGAAAGCAGCAGGTGTGACATAATAGGCAAACAGAAATAATGGCAAAAAAATAAAAATAAAGTTGAGACTGCTAAATACCATGCCAGGATCCTTTACTGCATAGACATTTCTTATTTTAAAATATCGGCGATCACATCGTGCGGGATCGTAAATTCCACAACACCCATAGACATCGGACCGACATCGCCCTCGTTGAAGCTGATGACGAGATTTCCGTCAGCATTAATATAGAAGGAAGTGTCATCGTTAATGGAGGTAAAGTTCCATTCAGGAACTTCCGTATCATCCAGCCAGTAGGAGACATTTTCATCGGCATCCATCTGCCCGCGCATCTGGGATTTGATGTTTTCACTGATCGGAGTGATATAGTCAGATCCCTCTTTAAAAAGATCTTTTAACGCAAGGCGTTCCCCGGTCTTTAAATCAATCGTGTAATAATAATCCATCTCATAACCGCTTCCGGCAGCCTGATAACACATCAGTTTTAAGGTAAAATAGTCGTCAGTTGTGTTGATGACCTCATGTTTGATCATGATATCCTGATAACCTTCGTTGTTCATGTTCTGTTTGAACTCTGCGATCAGGCTGTCGCTGATCTTTTCAATCTCCGCATTGATCTCATCGGTTGATTTCTTTAAATTTTCCCCAACCGGGTCTTCCGTTGTTTTTTCAGTGGAAGCGACAGTTTCCGGTACCAGTTTTGGAACATTGACATCGGCGTTGTTTCTGTCGCTGCTGTACTGGTAATCGCGGAATGTGACGACCTCGATCAAATTTCCAAGCAGTGGGATCTGTTCCATCGCATAGGCGATACTCGGTGAAGTATTTGGCAGGATGACAAACGCTGCGATCGCTGCGGCAGCGCCAACCCAGATTCTTGTGATAATGGTTTTATTGTGTTTGTTCTTCTTCTCGGCTTTCGCCTGATTCATTTTTTCTTTCATTTTTATGACCTCCTTTTCAGGCATTTGCGAGGTGTCATAGGATTTTTTTAATTGATAAAAATCATTGGTGTTCATTCGGTTACCTCCATTTTCAGTTTTAACTTCTGCATACTGCGGTACAGACGGCTTTTTATGGTATTGACATTTTCATTTAAGACGCGGGCGATATCTTCGATTTTTAAGTCCTCGAAATACCGAAGTTCCACGATCGCCTTATCCTCCGGGGACAAAGAATCGAGCGCAGTTCTAAGATCTAAGTCCTGATACTGGTCCGGTTTTCCCTCTGCGATCAGTGAATCCTCGTAAGAAATGGTATCCGGCCGCTTTAAATGATGAAAAATCTCATTTAACATGATGCGGTAAATCCAGGTCGCCGCATATTCCGGCTGCCTTAGGGAAGCACTGTTTTTGATCGCCAGATAGGCTCCGTTTTGTACAATATCACTGGCATCGTCGGGATTATGTACATAGCTGTATGCAAGATGATAGTAGCGGTTGTAATTCTCAAGCAGCAATCGTTCGATGAGATCATCATTAGATTCTGCTGTATGTTTTTTTTCTTTTCCGGAAAAGAATTTCAAGATCAGATCCTCCTTTGCAAATATTTGATTCATTCGAATCATCTGACTATTAGATATAGCATAGCCACAAAAAGTTTCAAAATCAATGCAAAACATCAAAAAGGTATGGTATAATGTGCGTAAGCATTGAGCAGTGCCAACGAAGTGAACAATAAAAAATGACTGCTTGCAGGCACTTTTTTATTGTTTGCTTCGTTGATAGGGCGAAAGCCCGTCAGTTCGGAAAATCTCTGATTTTTCGGACGTGCACTGCGGACAGGAGTGCAGCAAGAATTAAAAATGGAGACAAAAACAATGGACATAAGATTTGCAACAATAAATGATATAGATGCGGTCACAGAGTTGGAAAGACAGTGTTTTCCACCGGAAGAAGCAGCAGAAAAGGATTCTTTTGAAAAACGCCTGACCGTATTCCCGAATCATTTCTGGTTACTGGAGGATTCCGGGAAACTGGCAAGCATGATCAATGGAATGACGACAGATATTCCAATCCTGCGGGATGAGATGTTTGAGGATGCCACAATGCACCGTGAAGAGGGACAGTGGCAGATGATCTTTGGAGTGGCAACGCTGCCGGAGTATCAGAAAATGGGATGTGCGTCGAAACTCATGGAGCGCGTGATCGCGGATGTCAAAGAGCAGGAACGAAAAGGGATCGTTTTAACGTGTAAAGAGAGTCTTATTCCATTTTATGAGAGATTTGGTTTTGTAAATGAAGGAAAGTCCATGTCAAAGCACGGGGGAGCCGTGTGGTATGATATGCGGCTGGTATTTGAAGAATTGTAGGGAAAAGGAATTATTATAATATGAAGAAACACAGATTGCCATACATGGTTGCAGGGGCAGTATTGTTTGCTGCACTTTTTACCGGATGTACCAATGAGCGCTTAGAAGATGAACTGGATTTCCGCAAGATTGGGATTAACAGTATGCAGTCCGGTGATTATGAAGGTGCAGTGGCTGCTTTTAACAGCGCACTATCCCAGTGTGTGGGGAAGATTACAGATACAGAACTCGACATCTGCTATTATAAGGCGGCAGCACAGTATGCCGGTGGAGATATAGAGGGAGCTCTTGCTACTTATCAGGCGATGATCGATTATGATGAGGAAAACGGCAACGCATATTATCTGCATGGATGTCTGAGTCTAAAGCAGCAGGATACGGATACGGCAAAAAAAGATTTTGCCAATGCTGTCAAATATAACCCGGATGATTATGAACTGTATGTTGGGATTTATGAGAGCCTTGCCGGTAATAATATGACTGAGGAAGGGGAAGAATATTTAAACAAAGCGTTTGATATCAAGGGAAATTCCGCAGAAAATCTTACCTGGCGCGGCAGGATTTATTATCTGCTCGGACAATATGATAATGCAGCCAAAGAGTTAGAAGGAGCAGTCAAAAAGGACAGTGCCAAAGCAAACCTTTACCTTGCACAGGTCTATGAAGCGGAAGAAGATTCTGCAAATGCGGAAAAATATTATCAGGCATATGTCGACAGTGGTACGGCGGACTCTGTGGCAATGAATGCGCTTGCCGAGATCCAGATGGAAAAAGGCAACTATGAAGCGGCGTTAGAGGATATCAGACAGGGACTTGCGATGGATAATGTCACAAATCAGCAGGAACTTTTGTCAAATCAGATCATTGCTTATGAGTACAGCGGTGATTTTTCATCTGCGTGGGATGTCGTTCAGCAGTACGTTTCCCTTTATCCGGATGATGAGGCGGCGCAGAGAGAATATATCTTTTTAAAGAACCGCCAGAATACGGATGCGGGCAGCGATGCAGAAAGTACGGATTCTTCAGATGAAGGGCAAAACTCTACGGGAAATAGTTCCACGGACGATAGCTCTGCACAAAGTGATACCACGAATGATAGTTCTACAGGAGACAGTTCTGCGGAGAATCGTTCAGCACAGAGTGATTCGACAGGGGATAATACTGCGGGAGACAGTTCTTCACAGGATACAGGAAATTAGAATTAGAGACAGCAAGGGAGGAACACATGCCAGAACCCATTAAAATAGAAGAAGTAAAAGAGCGTGTCATTTTAGTCGGTGTCAGCGAACAGGATGGTGACGATGCGGAAGATTCCGTCGCAGAATTAGCAGAACTTGTAAAGACAGCAGGAGCAGTTACCGTCGGTACGCTGATTCAGAAACGTGAACTGATCCATCCGGGCACCTATGTTGGAACCGGAAAAGTGCAGGAAATCGCCGACATGATCGCGGAACTAGGTGCGACCGGTATCGTCTGTGATGATGAGTTATCGCCGGCACAGCTCAAAAACTTAGAGCAGATGTTAGACACAAAAGTCATGGACCGGACGCTGATCATTCTTGATATTTTTGCAGCGCGGGCAACGACAAGCGAGGGAAAGATCCAGGTCGAGCTGGCGCAGTTAAAATACAGACTAAGCCGTCTGACCGGTCTCGGGCGTTCCATGTCAAGACTTGGCGGTGGTATCGGAACCAGAGGCCCCGGTGAGAAAAAGTTGGAGATGGACAGGCGTCTGATCAAAGACCGTATTGCGCAGTTGAACCGTGAATTAAAAGAAGTGAGGAAACACCGTGAGATCACGCGCGCCCAGAGGGAAAAGAAACAGATTCCTGTGGCTGCGATCGTCGGATACACCAATGCGGGAAAATCAACACTTCTGAATACGCTGACCGGTGCAGGGATTCTTGCAGAGGATAAATTATTCGCAACCCTGGATCCAACAACCAGAGATCTGAAGCTGCCA
>OHPP01000179.1_pt1 | contig 54945 bp, 37 predicted proteins | sample 1577731 | NCBI WGS metagenome assembly OHPP01 (sample SAMEA3879536, study PRJEB24766) | human gut metagenome | biome: human-associated habitat; feature: feces | place: USA | collected 1985/1987
CCAGATGAGTCATATGCATGGAAGCAATCTCTTTTGGAGAAGGTGCTTCTTTTAATAAAGCATAGACAGCGTGTTGATGCAGACCGGATTTGAAAAAGTATTGAATCTCCGGAAAGACCTGATCAACATAGGTTGTCAGTTGAATTTTCAATCGGGTACGTTGCTTTATGGTTTTCTGACGGAAACGTCCCAATGCCTTAAGATCCATCATATCGAGATCGAAGAAGCTGACGAATCTGAGGTTGTCCTGCATCATAAGAGTTTTAGCAATCACGTAAGTGTCGACCTTATCTGTCTTAGTTTTGCGAATGTTATTTTTTCGCATTTGACAGGTTTTGATGGGGTTCAACACACACACTTGGTAAAGCTCAGTAACAAGGTATCGAACAAGGTTGTCACCGTAGTGTGCCGTTGACTCAAGACCGATGATGAGGCTGTTCTTATCGAATGATTCGAGTTTAGAGACCAGCAGTTGGAAGCCATCAGCGTCATTTGTGAATTTGAACGGCTCAATGATTATTTCACCGTCGGAAGAAATCGCAGCGGCGAAATGATTAAGTTTGGCAATATCAATGCCTACGTAAATTTTCATGAGGTTGTACCTCCCTTTCCTAAAGTCTGATACCATGATGTCCACCAACGATTATCATCGTAGACTTGATAGAAATAAGTACTCTGAGTGAAAAACACTCCGGCAACATCCAGCTAATAAACAATTCAGATAAAGGTAGTGGCAATACACTCCAGTTGAGTAGTCAAGCTACAGAAAACAAATCAAAAGTCCATAGTATCTGAATTGTATTGAACCACGATATTAAAAGAAAGGAAATATGTGATAATTAACTTCCTAATTATCATACAAGAAAATTATCAATAAAAAGGGATTTACATTTGATGAAGAAAAAGCGAAGAGTCATGATTTGACATATATATCCAAAACAAAAAAAGCACTCATAGATAATGGAATCAGATGGAATCGTTATTACGGATATTCGGAAATCGTAGAGGAAGACGTTACTATGGATGAATGTTTTGCTCACTATGTGCCAGATGAAAAAGTCAAAAATATTCTTTGGGATGGCATGGGATTAATAGATGAATCAATCTTTCCTAAAGATATGAATGGATTTATTTATTGTAGATCGCATTTCTTTAAAAGTTGTTTGTTCCGTGGAAATATTCAAGATTTTTTCAAAGATTATTGCAAGGAACATGGATTTGATTATAAAAATTTTACGACTGAGAAGATTGATATGTTTGAACGCAAACTTAGTCTATCTAATATTGATGTTGTGATTACGGACAAGTCTCTTAAATGGCTGAAATTTGTTGATGTGATGAGCTGTGGTCAGAAAGTCGATCCGAAGGATGCGTTTAAATATTATAAGCGGTATATGAAATTACATGATAATTGGTTTTCGATTGTAAAGACTGCTCATTCGAGTAAATGGGGAGATATGCAGTTGATGGCATATCAGATGGATAATTCGCTTCCAACTACGGATAAAAATGTATTAGGGCGTATTGCGGATCAGTCGGTGCAGTTTTGCAATGAGTTAAAACTTGCAGATGATGAAGCATATCTGAAATATCTGGATCAGAGAAAAAACAATTTTAATATCAATGAAATGTTGATTGAATTGGTAAAATGGAATCCTGACTTTAGACGTACAGAGTTTTTTAGAAGTAAGAAAACTAAGGATATAAGTAAATTGAAGAATGAATACTTTAAACAAGGACGGTTACTGCAAAATGGAGATAATCTTACTATTATGGATAACCCGATTGCACTTTTGTTAAAAGCAGTAGGTGCAGATTCGTTACAGGAAGGCTGTTTTGATGTAATAGAAGATGGTGTACAGTGCTATACATCAAGATTTAAGGATGGAGATAGGTTAGCTGCATTTAGAAGTCCTCATAATTCACCCAATAATATAATTCATTTATACAACATATATCCGGATAAACTGATTAAGTACTTTCCTAATATAGGTCAGAATGTGATTGTATTCAACGCTATAGGTACTGATACACAACCAAGGCTCTCGGGTCATGATGTTGATAGCGATTTTGTGTATACAACAAATCAGCCTGATTTAGCAGAATTGGCAAGAATAGCCTATGTCAATTATCCGACAATAATTAATGGCGTTGAAGAAAAAGGTAGCAGTTCATATCATTTTGTATTAGAAGATTTTGCACAGATGGATAATAAAATTGCTTCCGCACAAGAATCTATTGGAACATCAACAGACACTGCGCAACTTGCGTTGAGTTATTACTATGATGAGGGCATGATAAGTGAAGAGCTGAAGGAATGCTTTATTATTCTATCCGTAATTGGTCAGATCAGTATAGACTTGGCTAAAAAGGAATTCAATATTGATGTTGTGAATGAGATTAATCGAATTAAAAGATTACCATGTATGAAAGATAAAGATATTCCGGCATTTTATGCTGCTACTAAGAAAAGTCGGAATAACAAGGATTTTGATATGGATAAGATTCGTTCTATGAATTGTCCAATGGATATAATTGCAGATTATATTGATGAAAAGATAATAGGGCGTGCTGATGGAATCGACCATCTTCCGATTCGTAATTTCTTTAATAAGCAAGTTATAGGCAAAGGGAATCGCTACAAAAAGGAAAAGTTAATTAGACTTGCTAAATCATACAACGACTCAATAAGGTATTTGGAGAACAACAAAGACCAGTATACAGATGATTGTTTCATTAATTTGAAAATAACCAATATGAATCAGTTTTTGAATCGTGCAAGTAAAAGTCTGGATCAAGAAACAATTATGCAGTTGGTTACATATGCACTTAAGGATGACAATTCAGATGTAAGTTCGACAATCCTCAATTTTTTATTTAGGGAGCATCATGACGAATTTATGAATTGCTTTGTGAAAAAGTACTAAAAATAACAGTGCAAATTTACATAAAAACTGTTACAATGTAACAAATACAAGCGTTTAGAACATCCCCTTATGGAAGAAAGTACTGCACATGAAAAGACCGTAGGCTGAGTAGTGTGTGGGAAACTTCATTTCTCTGTTTAAAAGTTAAATTTAGGCAATTTAACAAATTAGCTGATACATTGTCCTCAAACAGCAGTGTGTTGGTAGAGTACCGAGTGTATTCAAACAAAACAATGATTGAGCGGACAGGCTGATTCAAACTAGGTCTGTCCGTGAAGTATGAAAAACGAAAGAAATAGAAAAACAAGTAGTATTCTGTCGATTATTAGTATATAATAAGATATAATACTAATGATTGGTGGACACTATTATGGATGTTGAAAAAGAACTTGAGTTAATAAATAAAAAGATTTTATCTATTAAGAATTTTGATATTATTAGTTTTGTATACAACTATAAAAGAATGGTTAATTCAATTTATCACTTTAATAACACAATAGGTAAGAATGCTAAAAATAATACTGAATTATCAAAGATAAAATATAATTTAAAGGGAATGGAACGTCCGTCAGAGGGAGATGTCTGTTACTTTTATATAGAAAATTCATATCCAAAAGAAATATACAATAGTCATTGGTGTTTAATATTAAAAGATTTTGGAAACACTATGTTAATAGTTCCGCTTGTATCTATTAAAAAAGAATCTGCTCCTGTTGATAAAACATGTGAAATGATAATAAGAGTTAAGAATTTTGAAGAAGAAGGATGTAGTAAATTAAAGGTGCATCAAATGTTTTGTGCCGATATTATGAGAATAAATCCTAATAAAAAAGTTTATAAATTACAAACGCCATATGATTATGTAAAAAACAAAATAAAAGAATTAACAAATTTATCTTGACAACATATAATACATAATATATAATATGGATTGTAAATCAAGTTGCACAGAAATGTGTATACGAACTGCATATAAGTTTTTAGTAACTAATAAGAGACTAGAGCAATCTAGTCTCTTTCGCATTGCAAATATATATCGCATTATAAATAAAAGACCTGCCATCCGACAAGTCTTTTATTCTTCTATTATAATTTAATCTATTTATTCTATGTAAAGAGAAGGAGCAAATCCTGCTCTTTTAATATGCACGAATTCGATTATAGAAACCAGTGTGATTGATTTTACACTGGTTATTTTTATCTACAAAAATAGCAAAGGAGGCTAAAAATTGACACAGGAAGAGTTACGTGATCTGTTAAAAGAACGGACACAGAAAGAAAAACAGATTTATATTGCCAATGTTACAGGCATTGATAAAGATGTACTTTCAAGATTCAAATTAGGAAAAATCAATTTATATCCGGCATTATTTGCAAAGCTGGAAAACTATCTCACAAATTCATAAAATTCAATTCAAATATATCTCAGGCGAAAGCCACAATCTGATTATTTCAATCAAAAATTCCACGAGGAAAATCTATGAAACTAAATATCAGTGACAGAATCTATTATGATGATTCTATTTATGCTGTTGTGGCAGTAATCTACACAACGGTTTATTTGCGTGCTGTAAAAGATGACAGTACAGACTATGCTTACGAAATCAACGAAGTTTATAAAACATACAGGGACATAGAGTTCCTGGGAAAGAGGTAATGAATGGAAGAAACTAAATATACATATGAAGATTTATTATTAGCACTTAATAGCATGGATGAGGAAAAGAAGCACTTACTATTAAAAAGTGTTAAGATATCAGACTTGTTTGAAATGATGAATTCTGAGGGAAAGTTTGAAAACGCAATGAAAAACGTAGATCAGTATGTTGCATGGTATCAACTTATACAGGCGTATTTAATGAACCTAAAAGAAAAATTAGAATCGGGAGATTTTATTTCAAACAAAGAGATTAGTAAGGACACAATTCTGAAAGATTACAATGATTTAAAGGAAGATGAGAAGAAGGCTGTGGTGCTTAATCTTATGAATAATGCAGATTTTCAGAAGAAATGTTGCGAGATTTTAGCAGTAGATTTTAAAAGAGTTGTAAATTCAGATGCGACATTAAAAGCAATCGACAATCTGACAGGAGTGAGCAGATACTTTGACAAGATGGTTCGACTTGGAATAGGTTGTAACCATAAATATGAGGTTGAGTCATGAAAAATACCTATGATGATATAGATAAGTTACTAAAGGATATGCGGTCTGATATAGAAGATACATTGTCAAAGGAAGTATTTGAGAAAGTCCGTGATATTGAAATGGAACATGTATACAGGGATGTTTTGAGTACATACAGTCCGAAGATTTATGATCGTAGAGGTACTAGCGGTATAGATGATCCAAGAAATGTTATTGGATATGTAAAAGATATGAGTTTGGAAGTTGATAATGTCACACCATTTAATGATGGTTACGGGACATATAATCGGGGAAATGATTTAGCAGATTTGATTAACGAAGGTGACGGTGGTGCGAGTCATCTTTATTATGATTTTACAGGAAATTTTATACAGCCACGCCCTTTTTTAGATAACACACAGGAAGAAATTAATAAAACAGACAGAGTAGATAGAGCATTAGAAAAAGGTCTGAAAAGACGTGGACACGATATTAGTTAGAAAGGAATGAGTAAATGGCAAAGAAGATAAATATAGATGTAAATTTGCGCGATGAAGAAGCAAAGAAAAAACTAAAAGATATACAGAACGGTAAATATAAAGTAGATATGGATGTCAATGTGGATGGCATAAATCAGACTACACAGGGGATGAGCCGTCTTAAAGCATCTGCGAGCAATACCAATACAACATTCGGTAAACTAAGAAATACGATCAGTGATACTTTTTCTACTGGTAAACTGGCGATGACAGGATACTTGGCAGTTTTAAGAAGTATTAATCTTGCTTCGAAAAATGCAAAACAGAGTATAAAAGAACTGGATAAGAGTGTGACTGATTTATCGGTTGCCACGAATATGAGTAGAAAATCTACATATGATCTTCTGGGACAATATAATAACATGGCAAAGCAGTTGTCGAGTACAACTACACATATTTCATCTGCTGCGGATGATTATTTGCGTGCCGGTAAAAGTATGAGCGAAGCAAATAAACTTATTCAGGACTCTATTATGCTATCAAAACTTGGACAGATAGATTCTGGTGCAGCCACAGAGGATTTATTAGCGACCATGAATGGTTTTAATATGTCTGTCGAGGAAGTAAATAAGGCATTGGATTCAATGGTTGCTATTGATATGGCAGCGGCAACAAGCAGTGGAGATATAGCAACCGCATTAAAGTATTGTGCTTCAAGTGCGGACGTGGCGGGTGTTTCATTTAATAAGTTGGCTGCGATGATAGGAACAGTTCAGGATAAAACACAGCAGTCAGCAGAAACAGTCGGTACATTTATGAATACCCTGTTATCAAGATACCGGAATGTAAAAATAGGACAGTTCGTAGATGATGATGGACAGGATTTATCTGATGTCGAAACGATTTTAGATTCTGTTGGGATCAAATTGCGTGAGACAAATCATGAGTTTAGAGATTTTGAAACGGTCATTGATGAAGTTGCTAAGAGTTGGAATAATTACTCTGGTGTACAACAGGCTGCTATTGCAAAAGCATTTAGTGGATCAAGACAGCAGAACCGTTTTATAGCACTCATGGAAGGTTATAACAAAACATTAGAACTTACAGAGGTTGCAGCCAATAGTGCTGGAACAGCAGTTGAGAAGTTTAATAATAGCTATCAGAACAGTCTGGAAGCCAAGCAGAATACTTTACAGGCAACTTTTGAATCCATGATTATGAACTCTGATATGGGTAATGTTTATGGTGATATTTTGGATGCAACAACAGCACTTGTTAAGTTTGTTGACGAAACAAATCTTCTCAAAGGTGCACTTACAGGATTAGCGACTTTTGGTGGAATCAAAGCATTTATGACAATTAAGACTGGTGCAATGGAAGCATACGTTGAATTGAATAAATTCAAAAATGCAATGGATATTGTAAAAAGTACTAATATTTCCACGGCACAGTTTGATAAATTATTGTTACTTTCTGAAGGATTATCAAAGAGTCAGATGAAGCAGGTTTTATCGACTAATTCACTCACGATGGCACAGAAGAAACAACTTTTGATGGTTTCGGGACTCAGTGAAGAAGAATCGGTTGCTGCATTGCAGGCTTGGAAGATGACTGCTGCAAACAATGGTCTTACTGCATCAACAACATCTGCAAGCAATGCTTTTAAAGGTCTTACAATGATGATTAAAGCCAATCCGTTTATGATTGCTGTAACGGCAATTACGATTGGTGTAGCAGCATGGCAGAAGTACAAACAGTCTATAGAGGACGTAAAGGACAGGATTGACGAATTATCTGATTCAATTTCCACATTAGAATCTGAGTATAAATCATTAAAAGAAACAGGCTCAGAAAAACTGACCGATGCAGAACAAGCACGATTACAGTATCTTGAAGATCGTATTGAGCGTGAAAAAGAGTTAAAAGAACTGGAAGAAGCCCGTCTTATCAGAGAAAAATATGGTAGCAATTTTACAGATTCTTTTGATGAAGATAACCAGAATGCAAAATATAGTGATTTCCGTGAAAAATATTTCGATGGAATGAGCAAAGTAGATGTCACTTCTTTAGCATATGGAATCGACCATGATGAGAAGAACGTTATTGATATTGGATCAAAGATTGACGAATATTTAGAGAGCCAGAAAAAGATTCAGCTATACATAGATCAGATGAACAAATATGACTCTGATCGTCAGGAATATATTTGGGCTGATGAATTAAAGACAAAAGAAGAAAATAAATTAGAAAAACTAATTCCACAGCTTCAGGAAGAATATCAGAATTACAAAGAAGCCAAATATGAAGCTGAGACAGCTATTGATGAAATGACACAGGATTTAGACAATCCTAATCTAACAGATAAAGACAAAGAAACGATTCAGAGTTGGATTGCACAGTATCAAGATGTTGTCAAAATTGCTGATTATTACATTGGTTTAATGAGGGATATTCCGGCTATTTCAAGTGATACGGACACCAACACATATCATAATTGGTATAGCAAATTATCCGATGACGAAAAAGAATTAGCCAATAGTGATGATTTCAAAGAATCTCTTGAAAAACAGAAAGAAGGACTGGGCAAAGCTGCTTTAGCCGCGAATGATTATGATATTGCTTTACAGGAAGTAAAAAATGCACAAGAGTCTGTTGCAAATAGTGGTGATGGCATTGGAACAACTTCTTTTTCAGATACTATTACAGAACTTTCTGATTTACAAGATGATTTATCAGATCTTGATGAAGCAATGGCAAATATTGTTTCGGATGGTAATGTGGATTTATCATCTTTAGACGGATTGATTGAAGCATTTGGTAAATTAGAAGAAGCTGGTAAAAACATAGATACATCTACTGTTGATGAAGCAATGAAATCCTTATCTGATGCTACTTCTATCCAGTCAGCACAGCAGGCATTAGATACTTTGTGCACAGAGTATATCAAAGCGTCTGGCATTCTTGATGATTTGAATGAGAGCAACAAAAATCTCATTGCAACAAGATTACAGGGAATGGGCGTAGCCAATGCAGAAGAAATGGTCGAGGCTCGTTTAGCAGCACAGAAATATGCTACGGCTAATGGATGTATTGATCTTGCGAATGCGACATGGGAAGAGATTTCTGCATTAATTGCTGAAGGTAACGCTTCTCAGGAGACACAACAGTATCTTGCTAATTTAGCACTGTCAAAAATTGATGTTAATAATATTAAGCTGGACACAAAAGCCGATGTAGATAACATTATTGCTATCGCAAATGCGGCAGGTGCAAGTGCAGCTCAGATTGGTGTATTAAAAACTGCGTTGTCTTCTCTTAGTAATGCGAATATCACAAAATGGGATGACGCAAATAAAGGTGGTGGTATGGGAAGTACTAATCTTATGAACCCAGCCAAATTAAATACACCTTCTAGCGGGAATTCTAAGATTGACCAGTTTGCAAAACAGCAACAGGCACAGAAGACGAAAGATGCTGTACAGGATGCTACGGATACACTTGCAAAGACATTAGACGATATAAAAAATGGTGCATACAATCTTGACGCATCCAATTTTTATGCTAATTATTCTGGTGGCTCTGCTACAAGTAAAGCGGTCAATGATGCTGCAAAATCAGCTAAAAAAGCTTCAGATACAGCAAAAGAAACCGCACAAACTCTTGATTGGATTGAAACGAAATTAAAATTAGCTTCTAAGGAAACAGAAAAGCTTAGTAAATCTTTCGACAAAGCGTTTGGTATGAATCAGACAAGAGAAAGATACCAGGCTTATATTTCTCAGATAGAATCCGAGATCCAGGACAATACAACCGCCGCACAGGTATATCAAGAGAGGTTAAATCAGATTGGTTTATCCTATGAATGGATTGCAAAGATTCAGTCAGGTGCATTTTCTATTGACAGTATTACAGACGAAAATCTCAAAACTCAGATATCCGAATATCAGACATATTCAGATAAGTTAAATAGCTGTTACGACACTATTGAGAGTCTTGAAGAAGAACGTTTGCAAGCTTCTGTTAATTATGCAGAAAAATTAATTGACTCCCATGAAAAAGAAATAGATTCGATTAATAAACTGATTGATCGTAGAAAAGCATTAGTTTCCTTAAAGGAAACATTCGGTTTATCTGCTTCCAAATCTGATTTGAAATATCAGCAGGATCAGTATGAACAGGAAATTGATGCGCTTGAAAGACAGAATAAAGAAATATACGATCTCATGTGGACTACTACTTATGGTGACGAAGCATGGCAAAAGTATAACGACCAGATGATTGAGAATACTTCCAGTATTCAAGATCTCACACAGTCTCTTGCTGATTTAGCATCTGAAATGGCTAATCTTCCGATTGACAAGTATGAAAAAGCTTTAGATAAGATTTCTGCAAAGAATGATTTACTTGATGCAAAACTTGAGAATGCTACGAGTGATAAAGCTAAGAGTAAAATTATTGGTAGACAGTTGAAGCTTACTAGAAAGAAAGATAACAGTGCTCAGTCTGCGGCTAAAACGACACAAAGTAATTTGAATCAGTCGGTTAAGGATTTAAGAACTGCAACGAAAAAGGATAATAATATATCAGTTTACAACGTTGACGCTTTGGGTCCCAATGTGAAAGCAAGAACTGCGGTAAATGACTACTATAAAAAAGTACAGAATTATACAAAGGCGAAGAAGCAAATTCCAGCTTCTTTAATTTCTAAAATTTCTGGTGACGGATACTCTACATTATCAAAAGCATGTGCTAATTACAATGCTGCTTTAGTTGCCAACGACACAGCACAAGAAACGGCTGCTTTAAGTAGAGAGACTATCAGACAGGAACTTGCTGATTTAGCGGAACAGAGAGCGAGTCTTGCAAAGACAACTGCTGATTCCAAAGTTGAGAAATATGATTCTAAAGACGAACTGTATGATGCTAAACTCGACAATGCTACTTCTACTTCTTCTAAGAATAAACTGATTGACAGAAAGATTTCTAATATTAACAATCGTCAGAGTGCATATAATACTGCGGTTAAAACTGATAATAAGAATATCAAATCAGCACAGAAAAATATCAGCAAAATCAAGTCTACGAAAAAGAATAAGAAGATTCTTGCTTCTATCAAGAAAGCTGCTAAAGCTGGGAAACGTATTTCCCAATCTTTGTTAAACAAAGCCGCAAAACTGAATGATGGTGGAAAACTATATGATGCATGTATTCAGTATAACGCTTATTTAGATGCGAAAGAAGCCGACAAAGTTACTGCTGATTTATACAAAGAAACAGCAAAACAAGATAAGGCTACTCTTGCAAAAGAAAAGTTTGATAATATTGCGTCCAAGTATGATAATAAAATTTCTAGCAATGAGCAGAAAAAGACAAAGATCAATAATAGAATTTCTCTCGTAGAGGAATTTGGTGAACAGGCAAATGTATCTGATTATAAGTCACTTATCTCTGCTGAAAATGGCGAATATCAAAAACTCATTAAAAAGCGTGAAGAACTTCAGAGAAATTTAGAAGAGTCTGTTGTAAATGGTTCTATCAAAAAAGGCAGCGATGAATGGTATGAAATGGTTTCTGCAATCAACGAAGTAACCAATGCTATAGACGAATCAATTCAATCAATTAAACAATACCAGAATGCCCTTCGTCAGTTAAAATGGGATACTTTTGATAAATCTCTTGAAACTGTAAAACGTATTAACAGTGAAGCTGATTACTATATTGATCTTTTGAGTCATAAAGATATGACTGATAAAGACACTGGTAATTTCACTGAATATGGTATTGCTACCATTGGATTGCACAAGACGAATTATGACAATTACATTGCGCAGGCAGAAGCATATCAGTCTGAATATGATAAAATTATGAAACAGATTGAGAAAGGCGAATTATCTGCATCCGATGAAAATGTTATTCAACGTCTGCGTGATTTACAGGATGCTCATAGAGAAGCGAAAAAATCTGCCGAGGATGAGTTAGAGTCTATTAATGATCTTGTAAAACAGGGTTATGAAGCACAAACAGATGCGCTGAGTAAACTGATAGAAAAATACAAGAAATTAAAAGATTCCGAACTTGAAGCCTATAGATATCAGAAAGAAATTGCCGAAAAGACAAAACAGATTGCTTCTTTACAGAAACAGTTAACAGCTTATACTGGCAACAATTCTGAAGAATCCCGTGCAACAATTCAAAAGTTAAAAGTTGAATTAGAGAATGCCAAATCAGATTTAAAAGATACGCAATATGAAAAATTTATTTCTGACACTGAGGACATGCTTGACGATCTGATGAGTGATTATCAGGAATTCATTGATGAAAAAATCAATGATACAAATACAATTCTCGATAGTATCAAAGAACTTCTTGGTGGCAATGATGGTATTATTGCAACACTAAAATCCTTAGATTCAAGTCTGACAAATACTACAAAAGATCAGATTGATTCTAGTACTACCAATGGTGGTGACGGAGGACAAGGCGCAAAGGATTATGTAAATAATACTGTTACTAATGATCGGAATACTATCAATTCATCTCATAAAACTGGACTTTTACGACCAACAGCAGTTGGTACTATAACTCTTGATAATTCCTTGGAGTCAAAAAAGAAAAATACAACTTCTATTGATGATAAGTTAAAAAATGAAAAGAAAGCAGTTAAAGATGCCATTAATTCTGGTAAATCTCGCAGTAAGAAATTAACTGATAAAGAGAACAAAGAACATGCTGACTTATGGAAGTATATTGTAAAGAATTATGGTAGAACTCCTACTAATAAAATGTACAAGAAGTTAGGTGGCATACTAGGCGTAAAAACAGATGACACGGTTACATCGAAACAAAAAACTGCTATTCTTAATAGGATGAAATTTAATGGCTATAAAAAAGGTTCTGAACACATAGACAAGAGTCAATTAGCATGGACGCAAGAAAATAAACGAGAACTGATTTATCGTGCTGCTGACGGCGCACTTTTAACAGAACTCAATCCTGGCGATAAAGTATTCACAAATGAGATGACTGAAAATCTTTGGGAACTTGCAAAGACGAATCCTTCTCTTCTTTACTCTAGTACTAACTTTGTACCAAAATTACCTGATATTGCAAAATCCGCTGGTACATCTACGATTGTTGAAGTTGGCGATATCGTGATGAACGGTGTTAATGATCCTGAAACATTCGGTAGACAGTTGCGAGAAGAAATTTGCAAGAACGGAAAAACAACACAATGTATTACTGAAGCAGTTTCTGCCAAGCAACTTGGTAAAAATGGTGTAGGTAATGCGAGGTTATATAAGTAATTGGTATGAGGACTTGGAAGATTTTCTGAGTCCTCTTTTTAAATATTGAAAGCGAGGTGTCGTATGACAGAATCAATTGTTACTGGAAGATATTTCAGACCAAGAAGCAAAGAAGAATACATACATCCATATGTTTACAGGTATGGGATATGATAGATTCAAAGTGGAAAAAACATGGAATTGCTTGGATAAACTTATGAAACAGTTTGATATTCCATTTGAAAAGGCTATGGGGTGCATGATATATGCACTCAAATATGATTGTGGAATTGAAATTCCATTAAAAAATATCTGTGGTATTGATGTAGGACTTATAGAGAAGTCAATACCAGTATATCAGAAAGAAATGGTTAAATGTTTTGGTATGGCATTAGCAGGAGGTCTTGTCTATCTGCTTGCTGAAAGCTTATCAAAAGAATAGTAACAGAATATATTATTTTGATTAGGGCAGAGGTTGTAATGACTTCTGCCTTTTATATTAAGGAGCGTGATAATTATAGAAAGTGCAGCAGTTACATTGGATAGTAAGGTTTTATTGAATATAAAAGAGGCGTCCGATTTATTTGGAATTGGACAGCATAGACTTAGAGAGATAGTTCGTGAAGATTATGGAAACAAATATCATTTGATGCTGGGGAGAACTATCAAGATCAAAAGAAAGCAATTTGAGGAATTTATAGATAATGTTGAACAGATTTAAGAAATGGACAATGTGCTTTGGATGTGATACAATTCAATGTGGTATGCATTCGAGGCACTCTGATTTAAGGAGGCTCAAGAATGGCAAATAAAACTACGTCAGAAAAGAATAAGCCTGCTAGAAAAACACTAAGACCTAACGAATATTACAATCCTAAAACAAAGAGGTATGAATATCACTATAAGGATTGTTTTGGAAAAGAAAGGGTTATTAGTTCATATAGGCTTGAAATGACAGACCAATTACCTAAAGGTAAGAAGTCAACAAAGAGTTTGCGTGAAAAGGAGGCAGAGATTAACGCATATCTCGAAAACAGCATTGATATTGATGGAGCAAAACTTACTCTGCTAGAGGTTGTAGACAGATACCTCAACTCTTTATACAACAGAAAGAAGTTAGCACACAATACTAAAGTTGGTTACAATGTTACAGTGAATACGCTGAAACAATATAAACTGGGTTATATGGAGATTGGAAAAATCAGACCAGAACATTGTGAAGAGTGGCTTGCTGATATGAAGAAAAAGTATAGAGGTTCATCAATTCAGACACAGATTAGTCTTATTAAAAGAACCTTTGAGTATGCTTTAGATTATGATTATGTTACAAAGAATCCATTCAGACGCATTACAACAGACAGGAGCGACAGTAAGAAGATGGAAGCTCTTTCTGTGGAAGACATGAACAGATTTCTCAATTTCTGTTCAAAAGACACGCATAGTTCACATTGCTATGATATGTTATATGTATTGTTTTGGAGCGGATTAAGAGCGTCAGAATTATGTGGACTTACTCTTGATAACATTGATATGGACAATCGAATGATAACCGTTGATAAACAGTTACAATGTATCAATCACACTCATGTTGTACTGCCTACAAAAACAACGAATGGTGTAAGAACTATTCCTATGACAGATGGTGTGTATGAAAGTTTCCAGCGTATTATTGAGAATCGCTATTTAAAAGGCGATATAGAACCTGTATGTTACGATGAACAGGGTAATGCATATGAAGGATTTGTATTTCTTGCAACGAGAAGCAGAAGAACTATTGTAAGAGGTCATGTAGAAGAATATCTACAGAATTGTATTAAAAGGTTTAACAATGCGAATCCAGAAAATCCTATTCGTAAATTTGAACCTCATATTTGCAGACATACATTTGCTACGAATATGCAATATTTACCACCAAAGACATTACAGTACATATTGGGACATGGTAATATATCTACAACGATGGATAACTATGTGGATGTTAAACCAGGAGTTGAACAGCTTACACAAATCAATGCAGTAGCGAATCAACTTAATGCTAATTAGTATGAATTTTAGCATACTAAATATTTGCTAATTACAATGTGTAATGAGATGTAACGAAACATACAAAAATGTAATGAAATGACAGCAAGAATTGTTGGAAATGTACGCAAGCATTGGAGAAATGCTTGATTTGAAAGGATTTGATAGAATGATAGCGATCATTGACTATGATGCAGGCAATTTAAAAAGCGTACAAAAGGCACTTGACTTTTTACATCAGGAATGCGTGATAACGAGGGATTTTCATGAAATCCGTCAGGCAGACAAGGTAATCTTACCGGGGGTTGGTTCTTTCGGTGAGGCGATGGCCCAGTTAAAAAAATATGAACTGGATAAAGTGATACAGGAAGTGGCGGAGGAGAAAAAGCCATTTCTTGGCATCTGCCTTGGTCTGCAGCTTTTATTTGAGGGCAGTGAGGAAAGCAGCGGAGTGGAAGGTCTGCATTTGTTAGATGGGCAGATTCTGCGTATACCAGATACAGAGGAATTAAAAATACCGCATATCGGATGGAATTCACTGGATCTATGGAATAATGGAAGGCTCTTTGCAGGATTGCCGGAGCATCCATATGTTTATTTTGTTCATTCTTATTATCTGAAAGCAAAAGATGACAGAATTGTGAAAGCAACTACGGAATATGGCACACATATTCATGCTTCCGTGGAACAGGACAATATCTTTGCATGTCAGTTCCACCCGGAAAAGAGCAGTACAGTCGGACTTAAGATACTAGAAAATTTTGCCGGGATTTAAGACAGGAGGATAAAAATGTTTACAAAACGAATTATTCCGTGTCTGGATGTGAATAACGGACGTGTGGTAAAGGGTGTTAATTTCGTAAATTTAAGGGATGCAGGAGATCCGGTTGAGATCGCAGCGGCTTATGATAAGGCGGGGGCAGATGAACTGGTATTTCTCGATATCACAGCAACCGCAGATGCCAGAGAGACGGTCGTGGATATGGTGCGCAAAGTGGCAGAAAAAGTGTTTATTCCATTTACTGTAGGCGGCGGTATCCGTACTGTGGATGATTTCAAGGCATTACTCCGTGAGGGTGCGGACAAGATATCGATTAATTCTTCTGCAATCAACCGTCCGGAACTCATCAGTGAGGCGGCAGATAAGTTTGGCAGCCAGTGTGTGGTGGTAGCGATCGATGCAAGAAAGCGTGCAGACGGTTCGGGCTGGAATATTTACAAGAACGGTGGACGTATTGATGTCGGAATTGATGCTGTGGAATGGGCAATGAAAGCGGACCGGCTTGGCGCAGGAGAAATTCTTCTGACCAGTATGGATTGTGATGGAACCAAGGCAGGTTATGATCTTGAACTGACCCGTATGATCGCAGAAAATGTTTCTATTCCGGTGATCGCTTCCGGTGGAGCGGGGACGAAAGAGCATTTTTACGATGCGCTGACGGAGGGAAAAGCGGATGCAGCGCTTGCTGCTTCTTTATTCCATTACAAAGAACTTGAGATCTGTGATCTGAAAGATTATCTGGCAGAACGCGGTGTCTCTGTCAGAAGATAATAAGAGGGTAAATATCATGGCAATGATTATGAATGACTGGCTCCCGGCAATTCAGGGAGAGTTTAAAAAGCCATATTACAGGGAACTATTTCAATTTGTAAAAGAAGAATACAGCAGGGCGGTCATTTATCCGCCGGCAGATGATATCTTCAATGCGATGCATTTTACACCACTTAGCGAGGTAAAAGTACTGATCTTAGGACAGGATCCGTATCACAATGAGAATCAGGCACATGGTCTGAGCTTTTCCGTACTACCATCACAGAAGGAGATCCCGCCATCTCTGCAGAATATTTACAAAGAGCTTCAGGATGATCTGGGATGCTATATTCCGAACAACGGATATTTAAAAAAATGGGCGGATCAGGGCGTACTGCTTTTAAACACGGTGCTGACTGTCCGTGCACATCAGGCGAATTCCCATCAGGGAAGAGGCTGGGAGCAGTTTACGGATGCAATCATACAGGCAGTCAATGCACAGGACCGGCCAATCGTATATATGTTGTGGGGAAGACCGGCACAGAGCAAGATACCGATGCTGACAAATCCGAAGCATCTGATTTTAAAAGCGCCACATCCAAGCCCACTTTCTGCATACAGAGGTTTTTTTGGATGCAGACATTTCAGTCAGGCAAATGATTTCTTAAAAGCAAATGGGATCGAGCCGATCGACTGGCAGATCGAAAACCTGTAAGTTCCCATAAATGAGGAGTGCCCAGACACCTTTCGGCGCCCGGGCTATTATGAAAAAAATTTATCAAGTATATTATAACAAGTTGTCTAAGTATTTTTTAACTGTATTTAGTATATCAATCATATATGAACAAAGTATGAATAATAAATTAACAATTTTTTAGTAATTTAAAACAAAAAAACAGAAAAAAATACAAAAAAATTGGTTAGGTTATCCATACACCTGAAAAGACGGTTTTACCTGTGGAAAATGCTTGAAAATATAAAGAGAACGGCCTAAAATGACGATATAAAAGAAAACAGGGATGTTTGATTCATAACGAACAGGTTATTGTATTATTTCAAAGGAGTGAGATATATGGCAACAATTTCTGGCTATAATTCATATTCAATGGGAGTTTTGTTTTCTGGTCTAAACACTACATCATCTAAGAATTCATTGTTTTCGAACAGTATGTCAGGAAGTGATATACTTGGAATCAATTACAGTGACTGGGCAACAATCAGATCGGGCAGCTATTTTAAATTGTTAAATGCGTATTATGGGAAAGGTGGACAGGTCAGTGCTTCAGACGATACAACATCTTCCTCAACGTCAACATCCAAAGACAGCACCAGGACACTCGCTGTGATTGAGAGTGATGCGAAGAGTGTGGAGAAGTCGGTTGCAGCTCTTCAGGAAACAGGGGATAAATCCTTATTTAACGAAGTGACAAAGACAGATGAAAATGGAAACAAGACGACCGGTTATGATACGGATGCTATCTATAAAGCTGTTAAAAACTTTACAGACAGCTATAATAGTCTGATTGATGAAGTGGGCAATTCCAATACAAAGAGTATTTTAAGAGCCGGTGCCAGCATGGTGAATGTGACAGAGGCAAATCGTAAATCACTTTCTGATATCGGTATTTCCATAGGTGCAGACAACAAGCTTACCATTGATGAAGAAAAGTTTAAGAAGACTGATATGAGTAAGGTAAAGGCAATGTTTGCAGACAGCAGCTACTATGGAACAGAAGTGAAACGGCAGGCAGGCCGTGCAGAGTCTTATGCAAAGAGTGAGGCCGCAAAGGCGAATACCTATCAGAAATCAGGTTCTTATACCTATAATTACAGAACAGGCGAACTTTATAACTCTACGATCTGATCGCAGAGCTGCAGAAAAATATGCTGCTGTTTTCATACATTTTGAAAGCGGACAGCAGCGGTCATACTGGTATGATGTGATCCGGACGGTGGAAGGATTATATCACGCAATCATTTATGAGAAACTCGGATTGGGTTTCTCATAAATTTTGCAAAAAAATAATCAGTGCACCGGAAAAAAAGATTGCACAATGGGGCGATGTATGGTCAAATAATATATAGTGTAAAAATGGATGTTGACATCTGGCAGAATAGAAAATATTTGAGATAGATGAAATGGAGAAAAGAATGGCAGCAAAGAAAGTAGTAGTCGGTATGTCAGGCGGTGTGGATTCCTCTGTGGCAGCATATCTTTTGAAGGAACAGGGATATGATGTGATCGGTGTGACCATGCAGATCTGGCAGGATGAGGATGAATTTGTGCAGGAGGAGAGTGGCGGATGCTGTGGTCTTTCGGCAGTGGATGATGCCAGAAGAGTGGCAGACCGTCTTGGAATTCCTTATTACGTCATGAATTTCAAACAGGAATTTAAGAAAAATGTCATGGATTATTTTACTGCGGAATATTTAAAAGGCAGGACGCCAAATCCGTGTATTGCATGCAACCGTTATGTAAAATGGGAAGCATTGTTAAATCGGAGTCTTGCGATTGGTGCGGATTATATTGCAACCGGGCACTATGCGAGAATCGAGCAGCTTTCCAATGGAAGATATGCAATTAAAAATTCCGTGACAGCAGTCAAAGATCAGACGTATGCACTTTACAATCTGACACAGGAACAGTTGTCACACACATTGATGCCGGTCGGCGCCTATCATAAAGATGAGATCCGTAAGATTGCAGAGGAGATTGGTCTTATGGTTGCACATAAAAAAGACAGTCAGGAGATCTGCTTTATCTCTGACAATGATTATGCCGGATTTATTGACCGGGAATGCGGCGATCAGGTACCACCTCCGGGAAATTTTGTTCTGACAGACGGAACTGTAGTCGGAAAACATAAAGGGATTACGCATTATACGATCGGACAGAGAAAGGGACTCGGAATTGCATTCGGGCATCCGGTATTTGTCACGGAGATACGGCCGGAGACAAATGAGGTCGTACTTGGTGAGAACAGAGATGTGTTTACTTATGAACTGGATGCAGATCATATTAATTTTATGTCCATCCCGGATATTCAGGATGAGATGCTTTTGAAGGCAAAAATCCGTTATTCCCACAGCGGGAGTATGTGCAAGGTGACAAGAACCGGAGAAGATACGATACACTGTGAATTTTTAGAGCCGGTGCGTGCGGTGACACCTGGACAGGCAGTCGTATTATATGATGGAGAATATGTTGCCGGAGGCGGCACGATCCTTTAGAAAAGCGATATGACGGAAAGCCGCTGGATGGTAAAAAAGACAGCAGATTACACAAGATAAAAATGACGTGAAAAGGAAAGGAACTGGCAGCAATGACAAGAGAAGCGTTTAGGGAGCTGGTAAAAAAAGGCCCGGTACTGCTTGATGGTGCAACAGGAACGAATTTACAGAAGGCAGGAATGCCGGTCGGAGTATGTCCGGAGCAGTGGATCCTGGAAAATTCAGAAGTGTTGATCGATCTGCAGAAACGGTATGTAGAGGCCGGAACCGATATTTTATTTGCGCCGACCTTTACCGCGAGCAGAATAAAATTAAAAGAATATGGTTTGGAAGATCATTTAGAGGAGATGAACCGCAAGCTTGTCGCACTCTCAAAAGAGGCTGCAAAGGGTACAAATGCGCTGGTTGCCGGAGATCTTACCATGACAGGAGAACAGCTTTATCCGTTGGGAGATCTGATGTTTGAGGATCTGGTGGATGTTTATAAAGAGCAGGCGAAAATTATTGCGGAGGCCGGAGCAGATCTTTTTGTGGTTGAAACGATGATGAGCCTGCAGGAATGCCGTGCGGCTGTGCTGGCAATCCGTGAAGTATGTGACCTGCCAGTCATGGTTTCATTGACTTATAATGAAGACGGAAGAACACTGTATGGAACAGATCCGGTGACAGCGGTTGTTGTGATGCAGAGCCTTGGTGCGGATGCGGTCGGAATGAACTGTTCGACCGGACCGGAGGCAATGTTAGAGCCGATCGCGAAGATGGCAGAGTATGCAACGATACCACTTCTCGCAAAACCAAATGCCGGAATGCCGGAGCTGATCGATGGTCAGACCGTCTTTAATGTAGAGCCGGAAGAATTTGCCGAAGTCGGGAAAAAACTGGTCGAAGAGGGTGCTGCCATCATTGGAGGATGCTGTGGAACAACACCGGAGCACATCCGTGCTTTAAAGGAGGCAGTAAAAGGTATCCCGGTCAAAGCACCGCTTCAGACGAAGAGAAGAATGCTGACTTCAGAGCGTAAGTCTGTAGAGATCACGCTTGATGGACGTTTTATGGTCATTGGAGAACGTATTAACCCGACCGGAAAGAAAAAGCTGCAGGCAGAGTTAAAAGAGGGTTCCTTAAATCTTGTCCGTACCATGGCATTAGAACAGGAGGAAAATGGAGCATCGATCCTTGACATCAATATGGGTATGAACGGTATAGATGAAAAAGAGATGATGCTGCGTACCATTTACGAAGTGACTTCGACGGTGGATTGTCCGCTTTGCATTGATTCCAGCCATGTGGATATTATTGAGGCCGCGCTCCGCATCTATCCGGGACGTGCACTCATCAATTCGATTTCACTGGAAAAAGAAAAGTTTGAAAAACTGCTTCCGATTGCAAAGAAGTACGGGGCAATGTTTATCCTGCTTCCACTCTCGGATGAGGGACTGCCAAAAGATTCTGCTGAGAAACACGGCATTATCCGCACGATCATGGATGAGGCGGTGAGGATCGGCATGGCAAAAGAAGATATCATTGTGGATGGACTGGTTGCCACAATCGGAGCAAATCCGAATGCAGCGTTAGAGTGTTTTGAGACATTTTCCTATTGCAAAAATGAACTGGAACTGCCGACAGCATGTGGACTTTCTAATATTTCATTCGGACTGCCGGAACGTACTTATGTCAATACGGCTTTTCTTACAATGGCGATCGCAAATGGTCTTACGATGGCGATTGCAAATCCGTCACAGGAACTTCTGATGAATGCCGCATTTGCGTCGGATATGCTGTTGAATAAGAAAGAAAGCGACATCCGTTATATTGAGCGTATGAATTTCCTGTCAGAAAAATATGCCGGTATGGAACGTGTCATGGTTCAGAAAACACCTGCAGGTACATCTGCGGCTGGCGGCGAAACCAGGAAAGAGAGTACGGGAAGCGGCGTATTTCAAGCAGTTTTAAAGGGAAACAAAGAACATGTATTAGAAGAAGTAAAAAAGATGCTGGATGGCGGAGCCAAACCGGATGAGATTATCAATGAGCATCTGATCGCTGCGATCAATGAAGTAGGAGAATTATTTGATAAAAAGAAATATTTCCTGCCACAGCTGATTTCTTCCGCTAATACGATGAAACTTGCAATCGAGTACTTAGAGCCGATGTTAGAGCGCAGTAATACAGAGGCAATGGCTACGATCGTTGTTGCGACAGTTGAGGGCGATATCCATGATATCGGAAAAAATCTTGTTGTTCTGATGTTGAAGAATTACGGTTATCATGTGATCGACCTTGGCAAGGATGTTCCGGCAGATGTGATCGTGGATACCGCAATGAATGAAGGTGCGAAGGTGATCGGACTTTCCGCACTGATGACGACCACAATGATGCGGATGAAAGACGTTGTGGAGCTGGCAAAAGAAAAAGGCTGTACGGCGAAGATTGTAATTGGAGGAGCGGCGATCACGGAGAGTTTTTCGGATGAGATCGGAGCAGATGGCTATTCGAAAGATGCAGCGGAATGTGTGAAACTGGTCGAACGCTTACTGGCATAAGACACTTTTAGTATAGCATAACATGTAAAACGAGTCTTGTAGCTTGTTTTACATGAAGTGCCAGTATAGAAAGCTGGATGTGTTGTTATATTTTTGAAATTTTTAGGAAAATATGAAAAAAAGTGTTGACTTTCATCTTCTGTAATAGTATACTTTAGAAGTCGGTTACAAAAAGCAAAGGACAAAAATGGGATCTTAGCTCAGCTGGGAGAGCATCTGCCTTACAAGCAGAGGGTCATAGGTTCGAGCCCTATAGGTCCCATTACATCAGAAGTTCTGATGACAATTTAATATGGCGGAATAGCTCAGTTGGCTAGAGCATACGGTTCATACCCGTAGTGTCGAGAGTTCGAATCTCCCTTCCGCTACTTCAAGACCTCAGAGATTCTGAGGTCTTTTGTTGTATACCGGCAAAATTTTTTATATAATAAGTTTATGATACGAATCCTATACAGGCAGAATTCAATTTTACTTTTAAAGATGCAGGAGAGGAGAACTATGAAACAAAAATATAAGAAGCTGGCATTTTTCATATTATTACTAAGTATGCTTACCGGCTGTATGTTATTGAGTGGCTGTACGGAAAATACAGAAAATGGATCACAGAGCAGCTATATTGTAGATTCGGATGAGCTGCAGGATACAGAAAATCAGATGGAATTCGTACCGGGTTCTATGAAAGGTTCAAAACAGGAGGAAACGTCGGAAAACGAAGAACAGGGTCAGACAGAGCAAAGTCGTCAGACTGTCGCGGAAGAAAATGATGCGGAGCAGGCAAAGACGGCAGGTAATCTGGAAGTACATTTTATAGATGTGGGACAGGGGGATGCGACTCTGATCAAATGTGATGGTCATTCTATGCTGATCGATGCGGGAAATAATGATAAAGGTACACTTGTACAGAATTATCTGCAGCATCAGGGAGTGGAGACTCTTGACTATGTGATCGGCACGCACCCGGATGCAGACCACATCGGAGGAATGGATGTCGTTCTTTATAAATTTGACTGTAAGACGATCATCATGCCGGATGTTGCAAATAACACGCGCACTTATGATGATGTTGTGCAGACGATGAAAAATAAGGGATATAAGACCACTTATCCGGTTGTCGGGGAGACATACACGATCGGTGGAGCAGCATTTACGATCATTGCCCCAAACAAAGAGTATGGAAATGATATGAATTCCTGGTCGGTCGGCGTCCTTTTACAGAATGGAAACCACCGGTTTTTGTTTACCGGGGATGCGGAAGAGGGAGCAGAACAGGATATCCTGCAGAATGGCATCGATATCTCGGCGGATGTCTATAAGGTTGCACACCATGGAAGCAATACGGCAACATCCCAGGCATTTCTTGATGCAGTACATCCGACGTATGCGGTAATCAGTGCTGGGGAAGGCAATTCTTATGGACATCCGCATGCGGAAGTATTAAACAGACTCCGTGCAGCCGGAGTATCTGTTTTCCGCACGGATGAGCAGGGAACGATCGTTGCCGCGTCAGATGGAACAACACTTACCTGGAATATGTCTCCATCAGAGAGCTGGCAGGCAGGGGAAGCAAAAAAGAGTCAGGACACAGATAAAAGTGAAAAGTCAACTGACAGTCAGAACAATGCAGAAACAGATGCAGCCGTAAGTAATCCGACAGACCAGACGGATGGAAATTCGGATGTGATCGTTCACATCACGAAAACGGGAGAAAAATATCACTCTGCCGGGTGTCAGTATTTAAGAAAAAGTGATATTGAAGTGACATTATCAGAGGCAAAAGCAAGAGGACTTACACCGTGTTCAAAGTGTAATCCACCACAGTAAAAATATTAATAGAAGGGAAAAGAAAAATATGCGCGTAGGAATGGGATATGATGTTCATAAATTAGTGGAGGGCAGGGACCTGATCATTGGAGGGGTAAAGATCCCACATACATTAGGACTTTTGGGACACTCGGATGCAGATGTACTGCTTCATGCCATTATGGATGCACTGCTTGGGGCAGCAGCACTTGGAGATATCGGAAAGCATTTTCCGGATACGGATCCGAAATATAAAGGGATTTCAAGCATGAAACTGTTGGAACATGTGGCGGGACTGATCGCCGAAAAAGGTTATATTGTGGAAAATATCGATGCGACGATCATCGCACAGAAACCAAAGATGCGTCCGCATATCGAACAGATGGAGAAGAATATTGCAGCAGCACTTAAAATATCAGAAGATCAGATCAATGTGAAAGCGACCACAGAAGAGGGACTGGGATTTACCGGAACGGAACAGGGAATCTCTGCACAGGCAATCTGTGCGTTGACAACGATCTATGAGAGCAGTGTCAGCGTGGCGGATTCTGCAGGAGGCTGTGCGGGCTGTCCCGGACGTGCCTGTGGAAGATAAAAGACAGCATTATTTTTAATGGGATTGCATATGATGGCAGATGTGTTATCATATGCAATCCCGTTTTAGTTATTGTTGGAAGATTGCAGACGTTGGATCATAAGGTCGATCAATCCGGCAAAAAAGATGGCATCTTCTTTGGAAAGAGCTTTTTTCTTATAAAAGACAGGAGTATTCTCCTGACTATTCAGTTTTTGTTTTAAAATTTCCAGATCATGGGAAATATCATTGCGATTTTCATCATTTGTATCCATACATTCACTTCCGAAAAGTAAATAATTGACCGGGACATGAAAGTAATCTGCAATTTGCATTAAGCGGGAAGCTGGGAAAGAACCTTTTCGCAACTGACTAATATATTCATTTGAAAAACCCAGTTCTTTTTCAAGACGGGAGACAGGAATTTTATATTCTTTACATAGTTCTTTGACACGATCCACACTATTCATAGAGTACCTCCTTGTATTTTTAGAGAATAGACTAAAAACAGCATTGACAAATTAGAGAATACTCTATATAATGGCTTTATGATTTAGAGAAAAGCCTAAATAGAGTAGACTCAATATGATAACGACGATTCATATTTTAGATGATGCTCTAAAAAGTGTCAATGTTTTTCTCTAAATCAGTAAAGAGAGGTCATATACGGATGTTAGAGAAAGTAAAAAAAATACCGAAGTCAGCTATATTATATCTGGTACTGGCGATTTTTATGATATTAGCTGTGTCTATGAAGGTAAATTATTACATTGATGAGATTTATACCTATGGATTATCAAACTACAATGGAAATGGAATTGATATGGAAATTGAGTATGATAAGACATATACGCCAGGAACGTCAGTGTATGATGATTATATGAAAGTACAGAACGGACAGCGTTTTGATTATGTGAATGTATGGAGAAATCAGACAAATGATGTTCATCCGCCTTTATATTATGCCTTGATACATACGATTTGTTCCGTTTTCCCGAATAAATTTTCGAAATGGTTTGCTGCCGGCATCAATATCATTTTTGTTCTGCTGACACTATATATGGTAAGAAAAATAATAAATCTGTTTACGGATGATAAGTTTATTTTGTGGAGCATATCACTTTCATTTGTGACGCTCAGCGGAATTATTATGACGGCAACCTACTTCAGAATGTATTGCATGGCAACGTTCTGGGTAACTCTGCTGACCTGTCTGTTTCTGAAACAGGTTGATGAAAAACAGACCAGAAAATTTTATCTGCTGATTGGTCTGACAACGATAGCAGGTGCACTTACGCATTATTATGTGATCGTATATGCATTCTTTCTGTCCGTTGTTTATGGGGTATATCTGCTAAAAAAGAAACGGTATGCAGAGACAGCGTGGTTTTGTCTGACAATGGGATGTGCAGGCTGTATTTCAATCGCGGTTTTCCCGGCGATGATCAAACATATTTTCTTTGGATATCGCGGAACGGAAGCGATTGACAATTTTAAAAAGAGTGATAATTACTGGGATAATCTGAAGGCATTTTTCCAGATCGTGAACAGTCAGCTGTTTGGAAATATACTGGCATATATTTTGATCGCTTTGCTTGTATTGGCGTGTGTTGGTATGTTACAGAAATATACGGATGTTCTGGCAGAAAGCAAAATGACAAAGCTGTCATTACCGTTAGATCATAAGGTTAAGATCCGTTATATTCTGATTTTTGTGCCGTGTGTCTGCTATTTTATGATCGTATCGAAAATAACCTTTGTAAATGCAGACCGGTATATGTGGCCGATCTATGCGATCGCATTTACGGCTGTGATGTGTCTGACCTGTACGATTTGGAGACAGGTATTGAAAGACGGAGCGTTTATCGTGGTAACGGCAATGATGATCGCGGTGATCGCCTGGGGAAGTTTTTCATCCTGCGGATGGCAGTATCTTTTTCGGGAAAGTCAGAATTTACTTGCGGAGGCATATGCACACAATCAGTATGACTGTATTTGTGTGTTGGAGGGAGACAGTTACTGGCTGTATCCGGAATTTGCAGAGTATTCTAATTATAAAAGCATTACATTTGTTACCGCAGATGAGATCGATCAGGGACAGATCTCACAGTGGACAGATCATAACAATGGAATTGTGATATCTTATATCAATTATCCGGGAGATCGGGATGAGAATCTGAATCAGTTAAAAGAAATGTATGGTTATACGGGATATGAGTATCTCGGAACGTATGGCATGGATAATACCTATTTCCTGCACAGATAAAAATACATAAAAAAATATAAAATTTATTGACACGATCATAAAAATAAGATATGATAAACCATATTTTGGCGAATTGAAATGAGACTCAGATATATTTTTTGTAAGGACATCAGGGGATATTCAAAACAAGGATATATACTGGGTCTTTTTATGTACATAAGAAGGGAAAATGAGTATATGAAAAAAAGGACGATACGTTTCTGTTGTGGAGTTATGGCTGCGGGCCTGCTGATCTGTGGCATACCGTCTGGGGGAGCAGAGGGAGTAACCCAAAATCATTTGCTGTGGAATGTGGCTGCGGCGGCTGAGACAGCAGTTACAGTGTCGAATGAGAATGAGTTTCTGTCGGCACTTGCACAAAAGCAGAAGAATATTGTTGTAACTGGAAGTTTTTCCGTCAGAGGTCAGGCAGAAGCGAGCGGACAGATGATGCCTGTTGAGATACCGGACGGGACAGTGATTACTGGAAATAATACAGGAAGTATTACGTTCAGCGGACCAATCCAGATCATGGGAGACGGTGTTGTGATCCGGGATATCCAGATTGGTTTTATCTCTACCAATAGTATGAATTCTGTGCCGCATCGTGAGATTTTTCTTGCAGGGCACAGCCTTACACTGGATAATGTAAAAACATATTTGCCGGGAGGAGGGGACGCCAGCCTGGGTGGTTTTGGCGGCACAGAAAAAGAACTTCTTCCAACCATCTATGCAGGAGGATATCACAGTAATACAGCGGTGGGGACGAAAGCGTCACTCACAGTTGTAAATGCAAACAGTGATACAATGTTCCAGAATATCTATATGGGACATAAAGCGTCAGCAGGTGAGAGGACTGCCTATACGGGGAGTGTGGAGTTAAATCTGGACGCAGATGCAAAAGTGCGGGATATTATTTCGGCAGAGGACACAACATCTGCATCACTTGTTTTTTCAGGTGGACAAAATGGAATGGATGAGATCAGCATTTCAGGGATCAAAGGAAATGCCAACACGGTGTTGACTGTAAAAAATTGTGCTGTGTCAGGTGTCGTTACAACAGGGATTAAAGATATTGTTTTAGAGGCAGGAGGAAGACTGCAGCCGAAAGATGAAACAGCGCAGTTAAACAATATTACACTGAAAAACGGTGGTTGTCTGGATCTTACAAAAATAATAGATGCTCAGGTAAAGGGCAATTTCACAAGTGGTGGCAGTGCGGCAAAGGGAAAGCTTGTTCTTGATCAAAATGGATACGTTCAGATCAATGGACAGGTAAGCGGTGTTACACAGTTTCAGGTGGGAAGTCATGCTATATCTGGTAATCTTTTAAATGAGCATACCTATATCATAGCAGAGAATGGAACAGCAGGAAATTTTGTGTTATCAGATAAAGATATCAATAACAACTATAGCCTGGTCTGCAAAAATGGGATATGGACAGCGTATCGCAATTATGTACCGGAGAAACGTGAACTTGAAAGTATCGAGATAAAATCCTGCCCGAAAAATGTTTACACCGGTAATATTCCGGCAGACATTACAGATAAAACTGATGATGCGCCATATCTGGATGTGATATGGAAGGATCAGTATGGAGAAGATTACACGTTTGATGAAGTTGCAAATGAATATGATGGCTATGGATTTTATAATCATATGATACTAATCCGCTCTGATGACTGGAATAGTGATGATGAAGAAATTCAACAGAAAATGGACTGGGGAAACCCAATCTATCTGGATGTGGATAAAAATGAGTCAGACCGCTATTATCTGATTGCATATGGTGAAGTGAAAACAGGAAAATACACCTTATTATTATGTTCGGAGCCGTTTGATGATCTTGATACTGTGGCAGATGTAAAAGCACTGAAAGATACCGTGTTGGCGGAAAAGGAAATAATATTCACAGATGAACCAGGTGTATCACATCAGCATGTGGAGGGCGAGCCGGTAAAAGAAAACGAGATAGCTGCGACCTGTACCCAAAAAGGAAGCTATGATAAGGTAGTTTATTGTAAGGATAAAGATTGCGGGGAAGAGCTTTCCCGTGAGAACATAACGGTTCCGGCATCAGGACACAAAAAAGGAGAGCCGGTCACTGAAAATCGCGTGGAAGCGAAAGTGGGTGTGGAAGGAAGCTATGAAAAAGTAATGTATTGCACCACATGTCATGAGGAGTTAAGCAGAGAAAAAATAGTGATTCCAGCCCTGAAAGAGCCGGACACAGAAGAGCCGGGAACAGAGACACCGGCACCGGAACCGGATACAGAAGAGCCGGGAACAGAGACACCAGAGCCGGACACAGAGAAACCGGTGCACAAACACAGTTATGTGTTGAAAAAAACGACAGAGGCAACCTGCATGAAAGAGGGAGAAAAAATTTATTCCTGTGCATGTGGGGACAGTTATACAGAAAAAATTGCAAAGAAGTCCCATACACCGGAGAAAAAACTGACACCTGCAAAACCGGGCAGCAATGGAAAGAATGTGACCATGTGCAGCTTGTGCAAAACAGTATTGAAACAGGTGAAAATCAATGCACCAAAGACGGTAAAATTGTCGAAAGATCATTATAGTTATGATGGAAAAGCGAAAAAACCTGCCATCAAAGTGACGGATAATAAGGGAAAAGTGATTTCAGGCAGCTTTTATAAAGTCTCGTATCAGAATAATAAAAAAGTCGGAAAAGCAACAGTGACCGTGAAGTTTCAGGGAAATTATTCGGGAATACTGAAAAAGACATTTGAAATCTGTCCAAAGGGAACTTCTATTTCAAGTGTAAAATCCGGGAAAAAATCCATGACTGTGAAATGGAAGAAACAGGCATCACAGACGAGCGGCTATGAGATAGTATATACAGCAGATGCATCGTTTGGCAAAAAAAATACGAAGACGGCTGTGATCAAAAGTAATAAGACGACAGTTAAAGAAATCAAAGGATTAAAACCGGGAAAGAAATATTATGTAAAAGTACGTACATATAAAGAAGTAAAGTCCGGTACAAAAAAAGTGAGGATCTACTCAGACTGGTCAAAGAAAAAAGCAGTTCAGATAAAAAAATAGTTCAGATAAAGAAACCGGATGAAAGAAAAACAATGGTCAGATGAATGATAAGTAACATCTGACCGTTGTTTTTTTACAGGGTTTGATGTTTTTTGATACGTCTTTTTATGCTTTCCACATCAATCGGTTCAAAAATGAGATCATTGATCAGATCAGATAATATGGCATTTCGAATCTGAGTCAGATTACCCTCTTTGCAGATTGCGATAATGGGAGTTGACGAAGCCCAGGACTCATGACTTAATTCATCCCACAATTGCCTGCCATCATCTCCGGTTTCGGATACATCTATGAAAACGGCAGGAACATGGTTATTTTTATCCATAATGGCATAGCGTATTTCCGTAACGGAAGATACTTTTATGAGTCTGTCCGGGTAAGAATATGCAAATTTTAAAGTGGAAGCAACATTTCTGGAATGTGTATATAATAAAATATTTTTCATGGCAGTGTCTGGTTTCTGTGCAGAAACACCATACTCGGAAAAACATTGTTTCCCGGATTTTTTTGAATTCCCAAGTGCAGTGTCTGCTTTCTGAAAAGGTGTTGTGTAGGAAGTTTCATAAGGCTCTGTGAATGCAATACCGATACTGATCGTAACGTTTTCAGGAATGGATAAAGCTTCTTTATCTAAAATTGCATCTAAAAGTTCCTGTGCTTTTTCATAGACAGCCTGTCTGGAGGCTATATCCCGCATAAAAGCAACAAATTCGTCTCCGCCGATGCGTCCGATAATGTCGGAACCGGAAAAATGAGATGCAAGAATACCGGCTACGACAGAGATTGTATGATCGCCCATTTTATGCCCAAAGATGTCATTGACAGCTTTGAAATTGTCGATATCTATGGCAAACAATGCATGTAATTCTTCCGGAGTGGATAAAAGTATGTGGGAAATGGCGTGCTCTGCTGTGGCCTTATTCAGCAGATGCGTCATCTCATCCACTTCTGATTTAATCCGCAGAGCTTCCTGTTTTTGTAAAATATGATTCAGTCTGCGGTTCGTCTTTAAAATATTGTCAATACGGTGACGTGCAATGGCAGGTTCAGTGGGTTTACTGAGAAAGTCGCTTGCGCCTAATTCGAAAGCTTTCGTCTGTACTTCCGGAGTGTCGGTGGTTGTCAGAACCACGACTGGAATTTGTTTAAACTCCGGCATTTCCTGGCGGTGTTTTAAAACATCGAAACCATCCATTCCCTGCATGACAAGATCTAAAAGGACAAGGTCAATCATATTTTTTTTATCTTTGATCATCTGCAGACATTCCTCACCGGAAGATACTTCAAGAATATTGAAGGCCGGAGAGAATATTTCATTTAAAACGGCACGCTGTAAGCGTGAATCATCTACGATTAGCAAAGTTTCTTTTGACTGTTCCATATTAAAAAATCCTTCGTATCAGTTATAAATTATCCCCCTGGAAACCACAGGATACTATCTATAATGTAACATGGAAAATGGTTGTGTGCAATGAGAAAAAGACTGAGAAAAAATAAAACCGTTGACAAATCGGGGGTAAGTGCATAAACTAGAGTAAGCGAATCAACTTACCAGTAAAAATATGATAAGGGCGTTGAGCGGGAAGAGTAAGAAATCAGAGTGCTGACAGAGAGAAACTGCCATCGGCTGCAAGCAGTTTTCAGAAAGAGATTTCCGAAGTGCCTCCGTGAGCCTGTCCGGGGAAACGGTTTGTCTGCCAGTACAGTATCCGGATACGAGTAACACGCGTTAAGTGTATTGAGTGAGGATCAAAAGATCCTTAAGTTAGAGTGGAACCACGGATCATTTCGTCTCTTAGAGATGAAATGATCCGTTTTTCATGATAATGGAATGTTCGCGGAGCGTACATTCTATTATTTGGTTAAGGAAAGGGGATGCCAGTTTTGGGAATCATCAGTCATATTAAGGAAGAATTTACAGTGATAAAGGAGCGTGACCCGGCTATCAAATCGCCGATGGAGGTATTGCTTTATCCGAGTTTTCGGGTTATGTTGAGCTACAGACGTGCGCATAAGCTGTATTTAAAAGGACATTTCTTCTGGGCGAGATTTATTTCACAGCGGGCAGCGAGAAAAACAGGAATTGAGATACATCCGGGAGCAACGATCGGGAAAGGATTTTTTATTGATCACGGAAGTGGTGTGATCATTGGAGAGACGGCGATCGTTGGGGACAATGTTACTCTGTATCAGGGTGTGACACTAGGCGGTACCGGAAAAGAGACCGGAAAACGTCATCCGACGATCGGGGATAACGTTATGATCAGTGCGGGTGCAAAGATCATCGGTTCCTTCACCGTTGGAGAAAATTCCAAGATCGGAGCGGGAAGTGTGGTCATAGAGGAAGTGCCGCCAAACTGTACCGTAGTTGGTGTTCCGGGAAGAATCGTAAAACGTGACAATGTGAAGATGCCGCGCAGTGATATGGATCAGTGCCATCTGCCGGATCCGGTCAAAGAGGATATTACTGTACTGCAGAGGGAAAATGCAGAACTGGTCAACCGTGTGCTTGATTTAGAGCAGGCAGTCCGGATTTTAAGTGCTGATGCACAAAAAACAAAATAAATTGCATTTTGTTCCGCAAAACAAGGAGTAAAATCCTCTGCTCATCAGAGGATTCGCATTTTGCTCCGCAAAACTAAAGGAGGATTATTTAAATGGAAAATAAATTTCAATTTTACAACACACTGACAAGAAAAGTAGAAACGGTGATCCCGCATGAGGATGGAAAGATCGGCATGTATACCTGTGGACCGACCGTATACCATTTTGCACATATCGGCAACCTCAGAAGTTACATCATGGAGGATGTATTGGAAAAATCACTCCGCTATGTCGGATATGATGTAAAACGTGTTATGAATATCACGGATGTGGGACATTTATCTTCCGATGCAGATACCGGGGAAGATAAAATGTTAAAAGGTGCAAAAAGAGAGCACAAAACAGTGATGGAGATCGCAAAATATTATACAGACGCTTTCTTTAGTGACTGTAAGAAGTTAAATATCAAGACACCGGATGTTGTGGAGCCGGCAACGAACTGTATCCCGGAGTTCATCCATATGATCGAGGTGCTGCTCGAAAAAGGTTATGCTTATGTGGCAGGTGGAAATGTTTATTTTGATACATCCAAATTAGACGATTATTATGTATTTTCTTCCCAGAGCGAAAAAGAGCTGTTAGTCGGTGTACGCGACGATGTGGAAGAGGACGTAAATAAGAAAAATAAAAATGATTTTGTACTCTGGTTTACAAAGTCAAAATTTGAGGATCAGGCGCTTAAATGGGATAGCCCATGGGGCGTTGGATATCCGGGATGGCACATTGAGTGCTCATGCATCAGTATGAAACATCTGGGCGAGTATGTAGATATCCACTGCGGCGGTGTAGACAATATTTTCCCGCACCATACCAATGAGATTGCACAGTCAGAGAGTTACCTTGGCCATACATGGTGTAAATACTGGTTCCATGTACAGCATTTAAATGATAAATCCGGAAAAATGAGTAAGTCCAAAGGGGATTTCCTTACCGTATCCCTGCTGCAGGAAAAGGGGTATGATCCGATCGTATACCGTATGTTCTGTCTGCAGTCCCATTATAGAAAACCGTTGGAGTTTTCCTATGAAGTATTAGATAATATGGCTGCAGCTTATAAAAAACTGACCAAACGAATCGCAGAATTAAAGGATGAGGGAACAGTACAGCAGGATAAATTTGATGCTTATAAGGCAAAATTTGAGGATGCGATCAGCAACGATCTAAATACATCGATGGCGATCACGATCATTTATGATCTGCTCAAAGATGATATGAACGATAAGACAAAACTTGCGCTGATCAATGATTTTGATAAAGTATTATCCTTAAATCTGACAACGGCACAGGCAGATGCAAAAGAGGAGATCGATGCAGAATTAGAAAGCTATGTACTTGCAAAGATTGAAGAACGAAAGGAAGCAAAGAAAGCAAAAGATTTTGCAAAAGCAGATGCAATCCGCGATGAACTGCTTGCAAAAGGCATTGTACTGAAAGATACCCGAGAAGGTGTGATCTGGCACAAAGCGTGAGAGAGAGGAAATGCCAATGCAGAAAGGAATAGACTCTTATATCAAAGAACAGTTCGGAATCAGTGAAGTGGATATCCGGACATATTCGCCTCTTACGTTAGCCTATATCGGAGATGGAATATTTGATCTGGTGATCCGGTCTGTTGTCGTAGGAAAAGGAAACACGAGAGCAGGAGAACTTCACAAGCGGACAAGCCAGATCGTAAAAGCACACACACAGGCGGAAATGATTGAAAAATTACTTCCGATGCTGACGGAGGAAGAAGCAGAAGTGTACCGTCGTGGAAGGAATGCAAAATCGCCGACAATGGCAAAAAATGCCACAATGTCTGATTACCGGAAAGCAACCGGATTTGAGGCGCTGATGGGATACCTGTATTTAAAAGATGAGTTTGAACGTCTGGTGGAACTGGTAAAGACCGGTGTGGACGAACTTGCACTTAAAATGTAAAAGGAGAGAGTAATGGGCTACGAAGAGCTGAAAATAGAGGGACGCAATGCCGTGTTAGAGGCATTCCGTTCCGGAAAAACAATTGACAAATTATTTGTGTTGGACGGCTGTCAGGATGGTCCGGTGCGCACGATTGTCAGAGAGGCAAAAAAACATGACACGATCGTGCATTTTGTGGAAAAAGAGCGTTTAGATCAGCTTTCTGAGACAAAAAAACACCAGGGAGTGATCGCAGTTGCTGCAGCATATGAGTATGCCGAAGTGGAGGATATGCTAAAATTGGCAGAGGAAAAGGGCGAGCCGCCATTTTTATTCATTCTGGATAATATCGAGGATCCGCATAACCTTGGCGCTATCATCCGTACGGCAAATCTTGCCGGTGCGCATGGTGTCATTATTCCGAAACGCCGCGCGGTCGGTCTGACGGCAACTGTGGCAAAGACATCCGCCGGAGCAATCAATTATACACCGGTTGCAAAGGTGACAAATCTGACTGCAACAATGAAAGAGTTAAAGGACAAAGGAATGTGGTTTGTCTGTGCGGACATGGATGGAACCTGCATGTATGATCTGGATTTAAAAGGACCGATCGGTCTTGTCATCGGCAGTGAAGGCGAGGGTGTTGGCAGACTGGTGCGCGAGAACTGTGATTTTGTGGCATCCATTCCGATGAAAGGGGATATCGATTCCCTGAACGCATCGGTGGCAGCAGGTGTGCTTGCCTATGAGATTGTGCGGCAACGCATGCGGTAGAAGACACCGCAGCGGTAGAAGACACCGCAGCGGTAAAAAACACAGCAGCAATAAAAGACGTCGCAGGTGGTAGAGAACACCGCAACGGTAGAAAAAAACGCCGTGGTAGATATTGTATCAGGAGTCTTGGGAGGAACATGTTAGAGTCATATCGGGATTTGACAGACGAACAGCTGATTGCGGCATTAAAAAACAGCGGTGATCCGGACGGAAAGATCATGGATTACATTTTAGATAAATATAAACCGCTGGTCCGCAAAAAGGCAAATGCAGTATTTCTGATTGGCGGTGAGACGGATGATCTGATCCAGGAGGGAATGATCGGTCTGTTTAAGGCAATCAGAGATTACGATGATACGAAAGAAACATCTTTTTTTCATTTCGCAGAATTGTGTATTACGAGACAGTTATACAAGGCAGTTGAGGCGTCGAACCGGAAAAAACATGCGCCGCTCAATTCCTATGTTTCTTTCTACTCAGAAAACAGTGAAAACGGATATCCTCTGGCGGAAACGCTGACCATGGACGGAATCGGAAATCCGGAGCAGATGATGATCGATCAGGAAAATGTGGCACAGTTCTGGGAGAAGCTCAGGACGCATTTAAGTAAGATGGAACGGGAAGTATTAGACCAGTATCTTGCGGGATTTCATTATCAGCAGATTGCAGAAAAAATGGGAAAATCACCAAAATCTATTGATAATGCGCTCTCCCGTATTAAAGCAAAAATTCGGGAGACGAATCCTGAAATAGGGAAGATGTAGAAGATTCGCCTTCTTTTTTGTAGATAGTCACGAAAAATACCTGTGCATATTGCATAAAAAATAAATGAGAAAATTGTAACATTTGTGAACACTTATTGAGAAAATCATGCTATTATAATCACTGTAAAAACCCCCCAATACATTATATATAGTTTTTGCTATACCCCATAGTAAAAATACCTTCTCCTAAAAAAGACAGCAGTGGCTGTCTTTTTTGTTGTACAAATATTGACAACCGTCACAGATTAGGCTAGACTGAACAAGTCGATAAAACTTAATAGAAAACAACGCAGAGGGACTGCATGTCCGGGAGAATGCCCGGAGGGATTGCAGTTGAGAAGGTTAAAACCTGACTCTTTGAACCTGTCAGTTAATACTGTCGTAGGGAGCGTATTGGGAAGATGCTATCTCCTGTCGCGCTTGCGGCAGGAGATTTTTTGACGTGGAGAATTCGTTTGCCAGACAGTGGTTCAAGCAGTCCCCCATGCGAAAAAGGAGAAAAACGTATGGAACAGTATACCACACAGATGGATGCCGCACGCAGAGGCATCGTGACCAAAGAATTAGAAATTGTAGCGAAAAAAGAGCGCATGACCGTAGAAGAGCTGATGCCGCTTGTAGCAGAGGGAAAAGTAGCAATCTGCGCCAACAAGCATCACACCTGCATTGATCCGGAAGGTGTAGGATCAATGTTACGCACGAAGATCAATGTCAATCTCGGTGTGTCGAGAGACTGCAAGGATTATGATGTGGAGATGGAGAAAGTGATGGCGGCTGTCAACATGGGTGCACATGCCATCATGGATTTATCTTCCCACGGCAATACGATTCCGTTCCGCAGAAAACTGACTGCAGAATGTCCGGCAATGATCGGTACCGTGCCGATCTATGATTCTGTGATCCATTACCAGAGAGATCTTGCGACACTGACCGCAAAAGATTTTATTGATGTGGTGCGTCTGCATGCGGAAGATGGTGTGGATTTTGTGACACTGCACTGCGGAATTACAAGAAAGACAATCGAGCAGATCCGGAAACATAAACGTAAAATGAACATCGTTTCCCGCGGCGGTTCCCTTGTATTTGCATGGATGTGCATGACGGGGGAGGAAAATCCGTTTTATGAATATTATGATGAGATCCTTGAAATCTGCCGTGAGCATGATGTTACCATTTCACTTGGAGATGCCTGCCGTCCGGGATGTCTCGCAGATGCATCCGATGTCTGTCAGATCGAAGAGTTAGTAAGACTTGGAGAGCTGACAAAACGCGCATGGGAGAAAGATGTACAGGTCATGGTAGAAGGACCGGGACATATGCCGATGGATCAGATCGCAGCAAATATGAAGATCCAGCAAAGCATCTGCATGGGAGCACCATTTTATGTGTTAGGACCACTTGTCACTGATATCGCACCGGGATATGACCATATCACATCCGCAATCGGCGGGGCGATTGCAGCACAAAACGGAGCAGCATTTTTATGCTATGTCACACCGGCAGAACACTTGGCACTTCCAAATGTGGAGGATGTAAAACAGGGAATCATTGCATCAAAGATCGCGGCACACGCTGCAGACATCGCAAAAGGAGTCCGTGGTGCGAGAGAGATCGATGATAAGATGGCAGACGCAAGACGCGTCTTAGACTGGGATGCGCAGTGGGAATGTGCGATTGATCCGGAAACCGCAAAAGCAATCTGGAACAGTAGAAAACCGGAGCATGAGGACACCTGTTCCATGTGTGGAAAATTCTGTGCAGTGCGCAGTATGAACAAAGCGCTTGCAGGAGAATATATTGATATTTTGTAAAAAAGAGTGGAGGCTTCATTCCGTCTTATGTTATAATAAAACTGTTTCAATCAGCCGGTGATCAGATGAAAAGAATATATTTGGTTGACAGTGAGAATGTAGGCGATATATGGGTGCCGTTACTGGTAGCATCACAGCCCGATGAGGAAGTGATCGTATTTTATACGCAGAAAAGTCCGCATATGAATTACGAAAATGTGAGGTTACTGAAGGAGACGGAGAAAGAAGCAGAGTTTATAAAATGTTTTGAGGGAAGCAATGCACTGGATTTCCAGCTTGTTACACAGCTTGGATACTTGTTGTGTGAGAATCAGGCAAACAGCTATGTGATCGTTTCAAATGATACCGGATTTGATGCAGCCGTACGCTACTGGAAACAGCGTAACATGCCGGTGCAGCGTTTGAGCGGAAAGGAATTAAACCGCAGACTGCAGCAAAAAGCAAAGACGAATGGAGAAAGAGAAATTTTCTTTGAAGCGGAGGAGAAGAACGCCGGGGACGTGGCTGGAAGTCTGGCAGATGAAGCTGAGATTGTGACAGCAAAGATGAATGAGATGACAGAAACGGATAAAAGCGAAGAGCCGGGTGAGGTCGAAAAGCTGAATGGAGTTTCAGAGTTAAATGAAGTCTCAAAACTGAATGAAGCCTCAGAAATGATGGAGACTGCAGAACTGACCGGAGTGTTGGAGCAGGGAAAAGCCGGAAAACCGGATGAGACAGCAGAACCGGGTGAAGCCGGAAAACCGGATAAAATGGCAGAACCGGAGGAAACTCTAGAGCAGGTGGAAACAGCAAAAATAAAAGAAACGGCACAGACGGAAAAAACTGCAGGAACAGATGAACAGTCAGAACCGGGAGAAATCCAGATGGAGATACCGGATGAAATCATGAGGCCGGATGAAACTGTAAATGCGGATCAGAAACTGCCATTTACAGATCCGCGTAAGGAAGCAGTTGAAAAGACAGAGATCTCACAGGAACAGGACGATGTCATTCGCAGTCTGCTTACCTGCATCAGTAAGGATCGGCTTGCAGATTTTCACAATGCGCTGGTATTGTTCTTTGGTGAAGATATTGGAAAAGAACTTTATCAGGAGGCAAAAAACAGTTCTGCGTATGCAATCTGTCGTGTAAATCAGACTGCGATCAGTGAGGAAGAGAAGTTTGATGTTTACTGTCAGACGGTATTTGCTTACAGTGATCCGAAAATGGACTGTCCGGAAGATTTTTCTTCGTTTTTGTATAAAGCAAATACAAAGAGAAAGAACCTTAATTCATTAAGAGCAGCATTGCAGGGACATTATGGCAAGGATAAGGGAATGAAATATTATTCTCTTTTTAAGTCACACATCAAGATTATGAATCGGATGTAAAGAAGGAGAGGCTGGTTGAAGCGAAAACGGGAAGAACATAACGGATGTGGTGGCGGAACACCAGGTAGCCAGAAGACCCGAAGAACAGCACCCCTGGATGTGTATTTTGTACGCATCCGGGGGTGTTGTCAGGTGGTTAAAGTTATTTCAAACCGCCGGAAATGTTGAATAAGTATAAATATTTTGAAAAATTACAAAAATTTCTTGGATTTTATGCTTGACAATCGGACGATCCTATTGTATAGTAATACAGGTGTTGAGAAAACATGATGCTGCTGTGGCTCAGTCGGTAGAGCGTCGCATTGGTAGTGCGGAGGTCACGGGTCCGATTCCCGTCAGCAGCTCTTTTTTATGCCAGAAAAGTTTAAGTGATAACTTAATTCTTTTCTGGCTCTTTTTCTTTCTGACCGGAAATAAAATGATCAATGAGAAGATTGATCGTATGTTGCTGTGTCTCGATGATTTTTTGGAATGTTTCATTTTCTTTTGCCAGACGGGTGATTTCAGCTTCGCTATTCATATTCATCTTCCTTTTTACACCATTCAAATCGATACATCATATATGTTTTATGTTAAAAAATATTCCCTGAAATGTCAAGACAATAAAGACGTCTGTGGAGAAACATTGTTACTTTATTAACATAAAGCGTCAAAATAACTGCCGGATTCGACATAACATGCAAAAATCCAGACATACAAATTTAGATTCAGGGAAAATACGCAGTAATATTTAGGAATTTATGAATTTTTTACGAACGGATGTTATTTGTATGAGTAATGTGCTAAAATATCATTCGGCTAAAGATCCGGGGAAAGTAGATTCTCCCTTTGAAGTGAGGTTTGATATGAATGCGAGCAGAAAAAGAAAAAATACAAAACCGAAAGGTTTTTTTGAAAAATTAAAGGAGCAGAGAAATCAGAGAAAGGCGGACAGGGCAAAACAGACGGACAGGAAAACAGATATCTTAAAAAAGACAGGGAGTGGGATTGTTACATTACTGCTTGTCATTTTACCGCCGGCAGTTTGTTTTTATCTGATGGAGTGTTATTCGCACAATCCATTTGCAGTGGTACGTCCGTGGGCACAGTTTTTTAATATCGTGCTGTTTGAACTGGTAACAGTTTTCCTGTTTGTGCTGACGGGAAAATTAAAGGCTGCGCACCGGATCGTATACATTGCAGCAATGATTTATGGAATTGCGAACAGTTATGTGGTGCGTTTCCGGACGAATCCGATTGTGCCGTGGGATATTTTTTCCTGGAAAACGGCTGCGAGCGTTGCAGATAATTATGATTTTATGCCGGATACGCGCATGGTCGTTGTGACACTGGTATTTTTTGCAGCAATCGTATTATTTCGTTTTATAAAAGTAAAAGTGACACGTTTGGTATTCTGGAAACGGCTGATTCCGGCAGCGCTGGTGGCTGTGGTTCTTTCATTGTTTGCGGAAACACTGCAGCAGGAGAACTTTCAGAACAGCCACAGACTTTACAATAAACTGTTCACGCCGGTCTACATGACGGATGTGGATGGTATGGCAGTCACATTTGTCATGAATCTTGCCTATATGTCGATCGACAAACCGGAGCATTACAGCGCCGCTGAGGCACAGGCGGTGCTTGATTCCTACGGGGAGGGCGGTGCAATGTCGGAGGAATCAGGCTCTAAGGCAGAAGAAGACGATACACAAAAGGAGGAAGATCTTCCGAATATCATTGTAATGATGAATGAGTCATTTTCGGATCTGTCCGTGTTAGGTGATTTTGAAACCAACGAGGATTACATGCCGTTTATCCACAGCTTAGAGCAGGGGGAGAAAAATACGGTTACGGGAATGTTAAACGTATCTGTCTGCGGTGGAAATACCGCGAATACAGAGTTTGAATTTCTGACCGGCAATACAATGGCATTCCTCCCGCAGGGGAGCATCCCGTATCAGCAGTACATCAATGGAGATTTGAAGGCACTTCCGGATTATCTGAAGACTTTAGGATATCAGACCATTGCGACACATCCTTACAATGCCGGCGGATGGGAACGCGATACGGTCTATCCGATGCTGGGATTTAATGAGAGCGTGTTTAAAGATGATTATGTGAATCCGCAGTATGTCAGACAGTATATCAGCGATGAGAGCTGCGTGGATAAGATTATTGAATTTTATGAAAATAAGGAAAAGGATGCGCCGCTGTTTGTGTTTAATGTGACCATGCAAAATCACGGTGGATATCAGGATCAGTACGGCAATTTTACACCGGATATCTCGGTGAAAGATTCTACAAATTTTTCACTGCAGCAGTATTTATCCCTGGTAAAACTTTCCGATTCCGCGTTAGAACATCTGATCTCCTATTTTGAAGAGGCAGATGAAAAAACAGTGATCGTTTTTTTCGGAGATCATCAGCCGAGTGATGCCGTTGCATCTACGGTTCTTGCAAAGAACGGGATGTCCTGGAATCACTTGACAGAGGAACAGCAGAAACTGCGTTATCAGGTTCCTTATGTGGTGTGGGCAAACTATGATATTGGAGAGGAAACGGGTGCAGACACGAGCGTGAACTATCTGGCAGCGGAAGTCTTAGAGCGCGCCGGTGTTCCATTGGATGAATATCGTTCGTATCTGTTACATTTAAAATCAGAATACCCGGTTATTTCCGCGGTGCGTACAGTAAAAGCGGATGGCAGTGAAGTCCGCGCCTCGGATGAAAAAGATGAGATGGATATTTACCGGAAATTGCAGTATTATGAACTGTTTGATCATGGAACTGTTAATTAGGAAATGATAAAAAGAGAGGTTTTGTTTTGAAAAGAGAAAAGAAACTCCAAAATCAGTTGTGGAAAGAAAGAATGCCGCTTATTGCGTCGTTCTTTCTGCCGTTTTTTATTCTGACTGTGATCTGCATTCTTCATGACGTCTATCCGTTTGGAGAGCAGTGTATTTTACATATCGATATGTATCATCAGTACTGCCCGTTTTTCACGGAGCTGATGGATAAGATCAAACATGGCGGCAGCATGTTTTACTCCTGGAATATCGGACTTGGAGCAGATTTTATTTCACTGTACGCCTATTATCTGGCAAGTCCCTTAAACTGGCTGCTGCTACTCTGTCCGCAGAATCATGTGATCGAATTTATGACCTTGCTTGTGATTTTAAAAATTTCATTGGCGGGACTGTTTTTCGGATATTATTTAAAGGAACATTTTGAAAAAAATCATGCTGCAATCAGCATTTTTGCAACAGCCTATGCGTTGTGCGGATTCTCAGCAGCCTATGCATGGGATATCATGTGGTTAGACTGCATGATGCTGGCGCCACTTGTCGTTCTTGGACTCGAACAGCTGATCAAAGAGAAAAAAGTACTGCTTTATTATATTTCACTGTCTTTATGCATTATCAGTAATTATTACATTGCGATCATGGTCTGCATTTTTCAGGTGATCTGGTTTGTGATCACATGGCTGGAAAATAAAGAGACCGGGATCGGTGCGTGGATCCGTTTCGCACTTTATTCCCTTCTGGCGGGCGGGACGGGAGCGATACTGATCATTCCTGAGGCGATCACCCTTGGAGCGAGCGGCTCACAGAATATTTCATTTCCGGATACAATGGAATGGTATTTTAACATCATTGCAGAGCTGGGGAGACACTCGGTGATGACAGAACCTTATACGGGCAAAGACCACTGGCCGAATATTTACTGTGGCGTATTTGTGCTTCTTTTGTTTGTACTGTATCTTTTCAACCGTGAGATCTCCTGGAAAAAGAAGCTTTCACGCGGACTTCTGGCAGCATTTTTTGTCATCAGTTTTTCGAATAATATACTTGATTTCATCTGGCATGGCATGCACTTCCCGGATTCCCTGCCGGGCAGACAGACCTTTTTATATGCATTTCTGATGCTTGCGGTATCCTACGAGGCATTTTTGCATTTCAAAGGAACGAGATTTTTAGATGTGATCGCAGCGGGAGTGGCATCGGTTGGTCTGATGGCAGTTTCCTATCATTTTTCCGATGGGACGATCTTAGGAGAGAGCGCGGCAACGGCAACTTATGTATTTCTGGGCAGCTATATTGTGGTGCTGCTGATCTATTTTTATGCGGAGGAATGTATCCGGGAAGATGTGGTAAAAAAGATTGGAAAGATCAAAAAGGCGACCAGGGAAGAACTGAAAAAAATCATGCTCTCGTTTGGCTGCGCAGCGATGCTTTTAGAATTATTTTTTAACTACAATGTGACCGGATTTGATACGACGAGCAGGACTGCCTATGTGAAATCCATGGATGACTATCATGCAGTGCTTGCAGAGGCGGAAAATCAGGCACAGGATAAGGGCATATTATTTTACCGCACGGAAGAATTAGAGCGCAAAACGAAAAATGATGCGGCGCTGTATGGATATCGTTCCGCAACGCAGTTTTCATCGCTGATGAATCTGGATGTCAGTCATTTTTACCAGGCAGTCGGAATGGAAGGCGGCAAGAATTTCTACTGTGTAAACGGGGCAACACCGCTGTTATCAGCAATGCTGTCCCTGCGCTATGTGATCGCTGATAACGCAATGGAAGCAAACCCGATCCGCACCCTTGTGGCAGAGAGCGGAAATACGTATCTTTACGAAAATAAATATGTGCTCCCACTTGGTTTTATGATGGATGAGGATGTGATTGATGCGTGGGATTATTCTGATTTAGATGAAATTGAGGCACAGAACAGACTTGCAGAGCTTCTTGGTGCAGATGAGCCGATGCTGACGGAGATCCCGTCCGAATCTGTGGTCGGGGAATCAACGATTGACGTGCAGGAGAATGCATACATTTTTGCAACCTATGAATCGACGACTGTGGACAGCATGACGGAAGAGATCAGTGACGGCAGGACAAAGTCTTTCACAAAAGTTTCGCATGGCTATACACTTGATCTTGGATACTGTACGGCAGGCACACAAGTGAGGATTAAAAACAGTAATGAAGAAAGAGTGAATATTACGGCATATGCCCTGAATCTCGATGCTGCAGATACGGCTTATCAGACGTTAAATGAGCAGACGATGGAGATGACTTCCTTTTCCGATACGAAAATCACTGGAACCATTGATGTGAAAAAAGAAGGACGACTGATATTTGCGGTGGCGGATGATGCCGGATGGAAATTATATGTTGATGGAGAACAGACGGATCCGGAAGTGTTTGGTGAGGCGTTTATCAGCACATATCTTACCGAAGGAACACATACGGTCGAGCTGCGCTACCAGACACCGGGATTTATGGTGGGAGCCGGGTTTTCCCTTGCCTGTATTCTGATCGTGATACTGATCGCATGGATAAAAAGGCACCATTGAAATTAAAACGTTTCTGTGAGATACTATACGTTGGAGGAGTTTGAGAAAGGTAGTGATTTATATGTCAGACAAAGAGATAGAAATTTATAATGAAAATGCCGATGAAATCAAAATCCGCCCATATGAGCATCATGCAAAATATTATGAGACGGACCAGATGGGAATCATCCATCATTCAAATTATATCAAATGGATGGAAGAAGCGAGGATGGATCTGATGGATCAGATCGGACTCAGCTATAAACAGATGGAGGAGATGGAGATTATCAGTCCGGTGCTCTCTGTATCCTGCGAGTATCACAGTATGGTACATTTTGATGATACGGTCGTGATCGAGACGAAGATCACACGCTATAATGGTATCAAGATGGATGTGGAATACCGGATGACGGACAAGGAGACCGGAGAACTCCGCACGACCGGAAAGAGTTCCCATTGCTTTTTGAACCGTTCCGGAAGACCGATCTCATTGAAACGTTCTTACCCGGAGATCGATACGAAGTTCTTTGAGTATACGGATGCCTGACAAACGGGTGTGATATTAGAAATATATAAGAAAGAGGAAATAAAAGAATGATACAGGAAAGATTAAAGGCACTGCGTGCGGAGATGGAAAAGAGAGGCATCACGGTATACGTTGTGCCGACTGCTGATTTTCACGAATCAGAATATGTAGGAGATCATTTTAAGGCGAGAAAGTTTATTACCGGATTTACCGGTTCTGCGGGAACTGCCGTTATCACTTTGGATGAGGCAGGGCTCTGGACGGACGGACGCTATTTTGTACAGGCAGAGAATCAGCTGAAAGACAGCACAGTCACACTCTACCGCATGGGCGAAGAGGGCGTGCCGACAGTCGATGAATTTGTAAAGGATCGATTAAAAGAGGGCGGATGTCTCGGATTTGACGGACGTGTTGTAAACGGTACCTGGGGCGGCAAACTGGAAAAGATTGCAGCAGAAAAAAAAGTGTCCATGCATGTGACAGAAGACCTGATCGATCTGATCTGGGAGGATCGTCCGGCATTGTCCAAACAGCCTTTATTTATTTTGGAGGAAAAATATTCCGGAAAGAGTACTGCGGATAAGATCGGAGATCTTAGGAAAGCTATGAAGGAGAACGGTGCAGATGTTCATATTCTGACATCTCTTTACGATATCGCATGGCTTTTAAATATCCGCGGCAACGATATTGATTATGTGCCGGTCGTATTATCCTATCTTGTGCTGAACGAGACAGAGTGTATCTGGTTTTTACAGGAGGAAGTAGTGGATGATAAGATCCGTGCTTACCTGGAGGAAAACCATATCACGACAAAGCCGTATGATGCGATCTACGATTATGTACCGGAGATTCCGGCAGACGCAGTCGTGCTGATGAACCGCGGGACGGTCAACTACCGTATCGTGAACAGTCTTGATAAAGCAATCAAAGTTGTGGACAAACCAAACCCGACGGAACTTATGAAAGCTGTAAAAAATAAGACGGAGGTAGACAACACCAGAGCTGCACATGTAAAAGACGGTGTTGCCTTTACCAAATTTATGTACTGGCTCAAGACTAATATCGGAAAGATCCCGATGACGGAGATCTCTGCTTCTGACTATCTTGAGGCGAGAAGAAGAGAGCAGGATAACTTTATTGAGTTAAGTTTCAACACGATCTGTGCTTACGGAGCCAATGCGGCGATGATGCATTATGCTGCAACACCGGAGTCAGACGCTGAGTTAAAACCGGAGGGATTTTTACTTGTGGATTCCGGCGGACATTACTTTGAGGGAACCACAGACATCACAAGAACCATGGCACTTGGCCCGATCACAGATGAGATGCGTCTGCACTTTACGACCGTCTGCCGTTCGAATATGAATCTTGCGCATGCGAAGTTTTTATATGGATGTACCGGTTTGAACCTGGATATTTTATCCCGCGGTCCACTCTGGGAGATGGGCATTGACTATAAATGCGGCACCGGACACGGCGTTGGTTATGTGTTAAATGTACATGAGGGACCGAATGGTTTCCGTTGGAGAGTGGTGCCGGAGCGTCATGACAATGGTGTCTTAGAAGAGGGCATGATTACGACAGATGAACCGGGTGTATACTTAGAGGGTAAATACGGAATCCGTACCGAAAATGAACTGGTATGCCGTAAGGCAGAAAAAAACGAATATGGACAGTTCATGGAATTTGAGAATATCACCTATGCACCGATCGATCTCGATGCGATTGACCCGGATCTATTAAGTGCGCGTGAGAAGAAAATGTTAAATGATTATCATAAGATGGTATATGATACCATTTCTCCGTATATGACGGCGGAAGAAAATGAGTGGCTGAAACGCTACACAAGAGCAATCTAACAGACAAAGAATGGAGAGAATAATGGGCGAAAAGCTGGTATTGATTGATGGGCACAGTATTTTGAACAGGGCATTTTTCGGAATCCCGGATTTGACAAATTCGGAAGGATTACACACGAATGCGGTCTATGGTTTTTTAAACATTATGTTCAAGATTTTAGAGGAAGAGCAGCCAGATTATCTTACGGTTGCATTTGATGTGTCAGAACCGACTTTCCGCCACAAAATGTTCGCAGAATACAAAGGCACGAGAAAACCGATGGCACAGGAACTGCGGGAACAGGTTCCGCTCATGAAAGAGATGTTAAAAGCGATGGGAGTTACCACGATCGAAAAAGGTGGTTATGAGGCGGATGATCTGCTTGGAACCATTGCAAAACAGAGTGAACAAAAAGGGCTGACAGTTTCAGTGGTATCCGGTGACCGTGACCTCTTACAGCTTGCAACGGATCATATTAAGATCCGTATCCCGAAAACAAAGCGCACAGGCACGGAGATCGAGGATTACAATGCCGCTGAGGTAAAGGAAAAATATCAGGTGACGCCAATCGAGTTTATCGATGTCAAGGCGCTGATGGGCGATACGGCAGACAATATTCCGGGAGTACCGGGAATTGGTGAAAAGACGGCAACAGCAATCATTGCACAGTATGGAAGTGTTGAAAATGCCTATGCACATGTGGACGAATTAAAGCCACCCCGTGCAAGCAAAAATTTAAAAGAGTATTATGACCTGGCACAGATGAGTAAGACGCTTGCGACGATCGAGATCCATGCGGACATTGATTATGATCTTTCCGGTGCAAAACTTAATGGTATTTCCAGCCTGTACACGGAGGAGGCATACCTGCTCTGCAAACGGTTAGAGTTTAAAAATCTTTTGAATCGTTTTGCGGTGGAAACTCCAAAAAATCAGGCGGCAGAACATTTTAAACTTGTGGAAGACCGTAAGGAGGCAGAGAAAGTATTTGCAAAGCTTCGTGGCAGAAACTGTGGTTTTTATATTGTTCCCGGAAGCAAAAAGAAAGACAGCCACGAGGAAGAGGACGGGCAGATGAATCTGTTTGCGGCAGGAGATATGCCGGGGGCAGACAGTGAGCCGTCCGGCATCGTAGAAAGTGCAGAAAATGATGCAGTGGAGTGCTGCCTTGGAGCTGCCATTTCAACTGGAGAGGAAGAAACCTTTTTCATAAAAGCAGGGGAAAATCTTCCGGCAAAGCAGATTCTTTCCATGTTTACCGCAAGTGAGGCTGCGTCCTATGCGACACTGGATTTAAAGCCGCAGCTTGCAGCACTTGGTTTGCTGGAACGGCAGACAAATGGCAATATCGGTTTGTCAAATCTTTTTGACGGTGTGCTTGCAGCATATCTTCTGAATCCGCTGAAAAATGAGTATCCATATGAGGATATTGCAAAAGACTATATGGGACAGATGATACCGTCAAAGGCAGATCTTCTTGGAAAACTGACCATAGAGCAGGCAATGAAAGATGCACCGGAAGCATTTTTAAATTATGTATGCTATATGGCATATGTGGCACAGGCATCGAAAAAGACGCTGGAGACAGACTTAAAGGAAGAGGGCATGGATCATCTGTTTACGGAAATCGAGATGCCGCTCGTATTTACTCTTGCCGATATGGAAAATGAGGGTATCATTGCGTGCAGGGAGGCGCTCACGGAGTATGGGGACAAACTTGCAGTGCGTATCGCTGAACTGGAAAAGCAGATCTATGAGGAAGCGGGAGAAGAGTTTAATATCAATTCTCCAAAACAGCTCGGAGTGATCTTATTTGAAAAATTGTCCATGCCGTATGGAAAGAAAACAAAGACCGGTTATTCCACGGCGGCGGATGTGTTAGACCGCCTTGCACCGGAATATCCGATCGTTTCTGATATTTTAGAGTATCGTCAGCTTACCAAGTTAAAGTCCACTTATGCGGACGGATTGGTAAACTATATCGCTAAAGATGGCAGGATCCACACCAGTTTTAATCAGACGATCACAGCTACCGGGCGTTTAAGCAGCACGGAGCCAAACCTGCAGAATATCCCGATGAGGATCGAACTTGGCAGACTGATCCGCAAGGCATTTGTGCCAAAAGAGGGATTTGAGTTTATGGATGCCGATTATTCCCAGATTGAGCTTCGTGTTTTAGCACATATGTCCGGGGATGAAAAGCTGATCGAGGCATACCGGGAAGCACAGGATATCCACAGGATCACGGCGTCCCAGGTATTTCACATCCCGTTTGACGAGGTGACGGATCTGCAGCGGCGCAATGCAAAAGCGGTTAATTTCGGAATCGTATATGGAATCAGTTCATTTGGACTGAGCCAGGATCTAAGCATCAGCAAAAAAGAGGCTGCAGAGTATATTGAGCGTTATTTTGAGACTTACCCGAAGATCAAGACATTTTTAGACGGACTCGTGACAGAGGCGAAAGAAAAAGGTTATGTGACGACCATGTTTGGAAGAAGACGTCCGGTACCGGAACTTTCAAGCAGCAATTTTATGCAGCGTTCCTTTGGAGAGCGCGTTGCCATGAACTCCCCGATTCAGGGAACTGCGGCAGATATCATCAAGATCGCAATGATACGCGTGCATGACAGACTGTTAAAAGAAAATCTAAAGTCACGTCTGATCTTAACCGTGCATGATGAGCTTTTAGTGGAGACGGCGATCGAAGAAGAGGATGCGGTTCGAAAGATTCTCGAGGAAGAGATGCATGGAGCGGCAGATCTTGCGGTCACACTTGAAATTGATGCACATGTCGGCAAAAACTGGTATGAGGCAAAATAAAGATCTGTCATCATTTATGAGGGATGATGCGTTGGACTGCATATGTCCGGATGGTACGAGAGAAAAAATGGATGCGGGGAGCATGGAACGGATGAAATTTATCGGAATTACCGGCGGCGTCGGTGCGGGAAAATCAGAAATACTTCATTATCTTGAAACAAAAGATGGTGTAAAAGTCATGTTGGCGGATGAAATCGCGCATGAGCTGATGCTGCCCGGGACAGAATGTTATCAGAAATTAAAAGACATGTTTTCGGATGAGGATATCTGGAATGAAGATGGTTCGTTTGACCGGAAAAAGTTAGCAACAGTCATCTTTTCAGATGAAAAAAAACGGGATGCATTAAACGGAATCGTACATCCGGCAGTCAAAAAATATATCAGAACTGTTGCGGATACAGAGCGGGAAAATGGAGTGCTGAAAATCCTGGTTTTAGAGGCAGCATTGCTGATTGAAGAACATTATGATGAAATTTGTGACGAACTTTGGTATATTTATACCAGAGAGGATATAAGAAAAGAACGCCTTATGAGATCGCGCGGATATTCCCCGGAGAAAGTACAGCAGATTTTTGACAGTCAGTTACAGGAAGCGGTTTACCGGAAACACTGTAAAGTGGTGATCGATAATAATGGAACGGTGGAAGATGCCATAAGGCAGATTGATTTGGCAATCACAAATATGGAAAATGAGTAGGAGATACTGCAGATGAGCGACGGAAAAGACATGGAACAGCCATTGGTGTTCGGACTTGATATTGGAACGAGAAATGTGGTAGGAACGGTAGGTTACCGTACCGAAGATCAGTTTATCGTTACTGCTCAGTATATCATGCAGCATGATACGAGAGCAATGTTAGATGGACAGATCCACGATATCGGGCGTGTATCAGGGACGATAAGAAAAGTAAAAGAACAGCTGGAAAAACAGATCGGAAAAACGCTGACGGAGGTATGTATCGCTGCCGCAGGCCGTGTGCTTAAGACAGTTACAACGAGTATCAGTTACGATTATCCGGAGGAGAGCGTAGTTACCGGGGAAGACATTCATACACTGGATCTGCTTGGAATTGAGAAAGCGCAGAAAATTTTACAGGAAATGAATGATACCAACTACAAGTTCTACTGTGTTGGATATTCCGTGGTCAAATACTTCTTAAATGATGAACCGTTTTCAAACATTGAATCCCACAAAGCGGACCGTATCGGCGAAGACATCATTGTAACGTTTCTGCCGGAGGATGTAGTGGATGGACTTTATGCAGCCGTAAATCAGGCCGGGCTTGAAGTGGCGAATCTGACATTGGAGCCTATTGCGGCGATCAACGTCGCAATTCCGGAAAGTTATCGTCTGCTGAATATCGCTTTAGTCGATATCGGAGCGGGAACATCCGATATTTCCATTACCAAAGACGGAAGCATCATTGCATATGGTATGATCCCTCTTGCGGGAGATGAGCTGACCGAACTGATCGTACAGAATTATCTGGTTGATTTTAAAACGGCTGAATATATCAAGCTGCAGAGTACAACAGAAGAGGAGATCACTTATAAAGATATCATGCTGATCGAGCATAAGATTCCGGCAAAAGAAGTGTGGGAGCTGACTGCGCCGGTAGTGGATGAGATGACGACTGCGGTAGCTGCGAAAATCAAAGAATTGAATGGCGACCAGACTGTCAGCGCAGCATTTATCGTTGGCGGTGGCGGTAAGATCCATGGTTATACGAAAATGCTTGCAGAGAAATTAGATCTTCCGGACGTACGAGTGGCACTGCGTGGTGAAGAAGTACTGCAGGAAGTGGTATTTGAACAGCAGGATATCAAGAAGGATCCATTGCTTGTTACACCGATTGGAATCTGTCTGAATTATTATGAACAGAGAAACGGATTTATTATGGTGCGTTTCAATGGAGAGCGCCTCAAATTATATGATAATGATGGATTAACGATCGTGGATGCCGCATTGCAGGCAGGTTTTCCGAATGAGGATCTTTTCCCGAAACGTGGACCGGAACTTACATTTTTTGTAAATGGAGCAAAACGTATCATTCGTGGAGAGCAGGGAGAGTCAGCAGCAGTTTATATGAATGACAGACCAACAAATCTCAATGCGGCATTAGAGCCGAATTGTGAGATTATCATTGAGCCATCTACGGCTGGCAAGCCGGCAACCTGCACATTAGATCAGTTAGAGGAATATACGACAGATTCCGTAGCCTTTGTGGTTAATGGAAATATTATAAGATGCCCGAAATTCTTAGAGGTCAACGGTAAATTAGAGTTTCCTTCCTACCAGATCCAGGAGGGAGACCAGGTAGAAACAAGAAGCTTTTACACAGTAGGCCAGCTTGCAGAATTTATGGATGTGGAAGTGAATGTGGAGCATGTGATTCTGGTAAACAACCGTCGTGCAACGCTCGACTCACTGATCTATGAAAACTTTACAATCGAGTGGACAGTGCGTTCCTATGGCAAACCGTCCTTTCAGCCGGTAGAGCAGGAAGAAGTTCAAACACCGACTGTCGGGGAATATAAGGAAGAAGAGATACCGGATATTGTGGACACGGAAATGAGCGCAGAGGCAGATGGCGCAGAAGTTCAGAATCCTGAAGTACACAATGCTGTGACTGCGGAGGATACAGACGATGCCGGCAATGCGGGCGCAAAAGAAAAGGATTCTGCAGTTACAGATGATGCCGCTACGGTAGAGGAGAGCAAAACGATTACAGACAGTACAGCAGGCGTTAATGGATCTGTTGCAGGAGAGAATGCAGCAGGCATGGATGAAACAGATGTAACAGATGTAACAGAGGAGAATGCTGACGGCATGGCTGAAGCAGTGAAAAAAGTTACAGCAGAAGAAAACAGTTCGCCAGCTGCAGAGGAAGACGGCAGCATGGTTCTGGTATACATCAACGGCCAGCCGGTAAAACTTACCGGAAAACCACAGTATATATTTGTAGATATTTTTGATTTCTACGAATTTGATCTTACTGCCTCAAATGGCAGAGCAATCATTACCAATTTAAATGGTGAGAATGCATCGTATTCTGCAGTCTTAAAGACCGGAGATACAATCGAACTTAGATGGAAAGAGAATTAAAAAAATGGAATTATGCAGCATAGCAAGCGGCAGCAGTGGAAACTGTATCTGTGTGGGATCAGATGAAAATCATGTACTCATCGATGCGGGGATCAGTGGAAAACGAATTGAAAACGGACTCAATTCGATCGATTTGAAAACAGAAGAGATGCAGGGGGTTCTTGTAACTCATGAACACATCGATCATATTTCTGGACTTGGCGTGATCGCCAGGCGTTACGGACTTCCGATTTATGCCACGCAGGGTACGATAGATGCTATTTTAAATACAAAGTCAGTCGGCAAAATAGAGGAATCTTTATTTCATGCGATCACGCCGGATCAGCCTTTTGAAATCGGGGATCTTTTGATTGAACCGATTTCAATCTCACATGATGCGGCAGATCCGGTGGCCTATAAGATAAAAAATGAGGAGAAAACGGCGGCGGTAGTGACGGATCTTGGCACATATGATGAAAACATGATTGATAAAATAAAAAATCTGGATGTGCTTTTACTGGAAGCAAATCATGATGTACATATGCTGCAGGTTGGAAGTTATCCGTATCCGTTAAAACAGAGAATTCTTGGGAAAAAAGGACATCTCTCTAACGAACTGTCCGGTCAGCTTTTGGGAGAAGTGCTCCATGACCATTTCAATACGGTTATTTTAGGGCATCTCAGTAAGGAAAATAATTATGCAGAACTTGCATATGAGACTGTCCGGTTAGAGGTGACGATGGGAGAAAATCCATATAAAGGCGATGATTTCCCAATGTATGTGGCAAAGCGGGACGCGCCGTCGGAGAGAATCATTTTTTAGTTTATGATAATAGAATGTTCGCGAAACACGTATTCTATTATATATGACAATATTTTTTTACAGAGTGTGGCCGCTTATGAAGCTTAGTAGAAAAAGTTATAAATGTGCATCTATTTAACAGTGGAAATTATAAAACATGTATGATATGATGATTGATAATAGATTTGCGCTGATTTAGTAAAGCAGAAAAGTGAGGAGAGCAGAGATGGAGAACACAGCAGACAAGACAATTATTACAGTAGTGGGTAAAGATACGGTTGGTATCATTGCAAAAGTATGTACTTATCTTTCCGAAAATGGCGTCAATGTACTTGATATTTCACAGACAATCGTTTCCGGATATTTCAATATGATGATGATCGTTGACATGAATAAATCAACCAGATCATTTGTGGATTGTCAGAAAGATCTCGATGAGATCGGTGCACAGATCGGTGTATCCATCAAGTGCCAGAAAGCTGAGATTTTTGAAAAAATGCATCGTATTTAGAGAGGAAAGCGGCAATGATTAATATATTTGAAGTAAAAGAGACCAACAACATGGTGGAACATGAAAACCTTGATGTCCGCACCATTACGATCGGTATCAGCCTGCTTTCATGCATTGATTCCGATTTGAAAAAATTAAATGAGAACATTTATAACCGTATCACATCAGTTGCCAAAGATCTTGCAAAAGTTGCAGGGGAGATCGAAGCTGAATACGGTATCCCAATTGTCAACAAACGTATTTCCGTTACTCCGATTGCACTGATCGGTGGTGCAGCCTGCAAGACACCGGAAGATTTTGCAACGATCGCAGATACAATGGACCGTGCTGCAGAAGCAATCGGTGCAGATCTGATCGGCGGTTATTCCGCACTGGTATCAAAAGGCATGACAAAAGCAGATGAGATGCTGATCCGTTCTATCCCGATAGCACTTTGCCGGACGAACCGTGTCTGCAGTTCCGTAAACCTTGCGTCCACAAAGACCGGTATCAATATGGATGCGGTGCGTCTGATGGGAGAGATTTTGTTGGAGGTTGCAGAGCGCTCAAAAGACCGTGATTCTGTGGATTGTATGAAGCTGGTTGTATTCTGCAACGCACCGGATGACAACCCGTTTATGGCAGGAGCTTTCCACGGTGTGACAGAGGCTGATGCAGTGATCAACGTCGGAGTCAGCGGACCGGGTGTTGTAAAGACAGCACTTGAGAAAGTGCGTGGCGAGAATTTTGAGGTACTCTGCGAGACCATCAAAAAGACCGCATTTAAGGTAACAAGAGTCGGACAGTTAGTCGCACAGGAGGCATCCAGACGTCTTTCAATTCCGTTTGGTATCATTGACCTTTCCCTTGCTCCGACTCCGGCCATCGGTGATTCCGTCGCAGATATCCTCTGCGAGATCGGTCTGGAATATGCAGGTGCACCGGGAACAACAGCAGCACTTGCACTCTTAAATGATCAGGTCAAAAAAGGCGGAGTTATGGC
>OHPP01000186.1_pt1 | contig 53889 bp, 36 predicted proteins | sample 1577731 | NCBI WGS metagenome assembly OHPP01 (sample SAMEA3879536, study PRJEB24766) | human gut metagenome | biome: human-associated habitat; feature: feces | place: USA | collected 1985/1987
TAATTTTGCAAAAAGATAACAGTGTGATAACCACTTTCTCTCTTTTGTTTTTTTCCCTTATTATCTCCCTGTTTTCGATTGTATTATTTCTCTTTATTTATTAATTAATTATTTAATGATGTATGAAAAACATTTTTAAGACAATGCTTCCCATACTGGCAATGGCTGCTTGCGTATGGGCAAGTTGCTCGGACGACAAAGACGATCCGACACCCGGCAAACCTGCTTTACCGACCATCGCAGTGAGTGAACCCGCCCTTAGCGCCGACAACGCCAAGGCTGTAGTAACCGTTACACCTTCCGAGGAAACGGAAAAATGGTATTGGAAATGTGAACCGAAAGGGCAGAGCGCTGCCGCATATACGGCTGTGACCGGTAAGGAAGAAGCTAAGCTGGAAATTCCCATTGATATGGATGTGACTTATACGCTGACCGCTTATGCCGAGAATGAAACCGGCAAGAGTAAGGAGGTTTCAAAGGAATTCACATTCAAGAGCGAGGATGTCATGACCGAGCTGGTGGAGTTTGAAATCAAGAACCTTTCCGCTTTCTCTATGGATGTAGTGGTGAAGAAGAGCTCCAAATGCGCCAAGTATGTAATCGGGGCGACTCCGAAAGGCTATATGGGGACAAACACCACAACCGGAGAAGAGGAATACGTAGAGATTTATAAGGAGGCTACCTTTATTGAAAATGCCGAAATTTCTTTGAATCCTGACGAAAGCTATCCGATGCAACCTTATAACTGGTCGGATGTCAGTGCCACTTTCACAGAGAGGACTTTGTCGAGATATGCCTTGAAAGATAAAGACATCAGCGAGAGCAAGGGTATCATCCTGAGATCGCTGGAAGAGGACGAAATCAAAATGATTGTAGCCGTGTATGCGCTGGATGCCGAAGGCAAAGCAAAGGTCTATACACAGGAGATTACCATTCCCGAACCGGAAATAACCGGACAGGTAGCGGTATCCATCGATGTTCTTAAAGACAAGATAAAGATGAGGAGTTTCGAGGCTACCTTTACGGCAGATGCCAATTGTAGCAGGATACATGTGGGACAATCGAGTGCAGGCTTGATTGCAAGCGGCGGTAAATCCTTTGCAGACATGACCGAGGATGAAATCTGCGCCAGCATCGTCCGCTTGGGTGCCGAAGTTCCTTTGGCTTATACCGGAGCGTTCTCCAAAGAGTTTGCCAGCAAGGATATGGAGCCGAATACTTCATACATCGTATATGCTATTCCTATCGATAAAGAAGGAAAAATCGGCAAGGTTGTTTATAAGTCCGTTACAACGGGAACTCCCGTTTACGATGGAACCGGAGAGATAACATCTGTAACCTTCCCCGACCAGATTTCACCGAAAAAATTGCTTGTGGATATTAGTGTCAGTAGCAATGTAGAGTTTGTCCGCGTACTGTGTAAGGATGGTACAGGACCAGGTTCTTTGGACCTTAATACAATAATGGCAGACGAAGACTCGAGGAACGTACATTGGTATGAGTATGCCGTGACTGATTTGCCTAAGCTGAAGACTGAAGATAATGATGGCGGTCTATACATTGTTTATCCGGGCTCTACCCATTATTTACGTGCTGTAACAATTGATAAGGATGGTAAGTTGAGTGAAATAATTGACTTGGTAGAGAAAGCCGGTAAGGGTAGTAGCGGTATCAAGACTAAAGCAGTAGAGGAAGTTCCGTCAACAACAGACTGGACAGGTAATGGTGCGCTTACTTTGAGTGCTGAAAATATTGGATCGACTGATGATGGAATGTTTACTGCTGATTTGAAAGTAACAAAAGGTGAAAATACGAAGCAGGTTTATATGATAAAATGGGCTGATGAAGCGACACCAAACGGTATCGATGACTTTGTAAAAGAACTTGGTTTCTTTACAGATTTCGACCCTGAAGCAAAACCAACTGGTGCTGTAAGTATTGTTTTGGATGGAAGTACTGCTGAAACCACGACAACTGAGGCGTTTATGGTTGAATATGATGCTTATTGGGGTGGTGATGCCCGCATCTACGTAACATTGGATAATGACGGAAAGTTAAGCATAGTAGATTGGTATATCCATGGTTACGGAACTAAGAATGACCATAACTAAATTCATTCCCCAACCAATATCCCCAAACCAGTAAATAGTATTTTATAACTTCGGAGCGTAATGAGCAGGCGTAAACGCCGTTCATTACGCTCTTTTTCATTTCGACCGAACAGAAGCTCGGTTTCGTAATGGAGTTAATAGCTGAACTTTATTCCGGCGAAATAGCTTCGCGGAGCAGCCGGACCGTAAATATATCCGGAGTCACGCTCCACTCCCTGGTCGAAATCGTTCTGATAAGCATTGAACACATTCTGCACACCTGCACTCAATTGCAGGTCCACCGATTTATAAAGTTTGAAATCATAGGCCACCTTGACTCCCATATCGAAGAAATCGCGCGTATTCACCGCCACATCCTTGTCAATATAACCGGCCATGTGCTGCACCAGCATCGAGCCGGTGTACGTGCCCGACAGGGATAATGAGAGAGGCTTGATCGGCGTATACGTTGCCGTAAAGTATCCATAGGTATTCGGTGTACGGAAAATCTTCTTCTCGGCCGGTGCCGTTTCGCTCCACTTTTCCGGTTCGTCATAACGGCTCTGTTGCAAGGTGACTCCTGCCTGTAACTGGAACAAAGAGAGATAAGCCATTTTTCCCTCCATCGATAGTCCCAATACTTTGGCACCCGAACCGTTACGCCGCTCTTTGATAAGAATGCCGTCCCGCTCTCCGATGTTCTCGAGTACAAATACATCCGACAGTCTGGTATAAAAACCTTCAACCAGGAAGTTCACCTGAAAAGCACCGAAACGGTGATACATATTGGCTGAGGCGCTGAAACTCTGAGATTTTTCCTCTTTCAGATTCTTGGCACGCTCAATCATCGACACCGTTCCGCCTACATTCTCAATATGCAGGTCTTCGTCGAAAGCCTGCGGGGCACGGAAGCCCGACGAATAACTCAAGCGAAGATTAATGTCCTCGGAAGGATTGAAACGGAGATTGGCACGAGGGCTAAAGATAACATGGTTGATTAGATTGTGCTTATCCAGACGTCCGCCCAACAGAATGCTCCATTTTTCGTTTTTCCATTCATTCTGCAAAAAAGCACTACCGATATTTACCGTCTGCTTCGTATAACGGTTGTATCCCCACATATCGTCCTTCAGGTTATCCCGGTTATACTCCAATCCCGCAGTCAGGTCGGCAGGCATGAAAAGGCATTTACCGAAACTGTACACATATTGAGAACCGCCGATAAAGGTCAGGTCCGTTGTCTTTCCATAGGCGTTCTGGTCTTTTTTGCTGCCATAATAACTGTCGCGGTCCGTATGCTGTGCCGAGGTATAAACGGTCAGACGGTGTTTTTCATTCGGAGCAAAATAATCGAATTTCAAGCCGCCGCCGTTGATAGAGTGCTGAATCTGCTCGGCAATGTCAGCCTCGTGAGGCGGACGGTTCAGCAGGTTTCCGCCACGACGGAACTCCTGTAAGTGATGATACTCGAATGTCAACTTAGAATAAGTGCTTGTCTTGAGGAACGAACGGAAGCCGACTGTCTGGTTTTTAAGTTTCGGCATTTCGGAATAACCGTCTCCATCATGATCGTACGCATCCCGATGACGGTTCTGCCCGAACACATAGAGTCCCGCCCGATGATTATCGGTCACCAGCGATGCATTCAGCGAAGTATTATTATCGAAAGACGAGCTGCCGCCGATAGAAGTAAGGGTATGTGCCAACTGCCCCGAATTGCGTAGTGGCTCCTTGGTGATGATATTAATGGTTCCGGCAATGGCAGACGAACCGAACAGGGCAGAACCTCCGCCTCGCATCACCTCTACGCGCTCGATCATATTGGCAGGAATCTGCTCCAACCCGTAAACACCGGAAAGGGCACTGAAGATGGGACGCGAATCGATAAGAATCTGTGTATACGGACCGTCCAGTCCGTTGATGCGCACCTGCTGGAAACCGCAATTCTGACAGTTCGTTTCGACCCGGACGCCGGGCTGGAAGTTAAGCCCCTGCGAAAGTGTAGGAGAGTTTGTATTCTCAAACATCTTCATATCTACCACATTGACCAATGTAGGTGCCAGGCGCCGTTTGGTCACGCTGCGATTGGCCGACACCACCACTCCGTCAAGCGCCACGGCATCTTCTTCCAACTCAAAATTTTCTTCAAGTGTCTTTCCTTTCCTGAGACTGACATTGCGACTGATGGTTTTATACCCCACCGAACTGGCTTCGAGCACAAAATTCCCTTCGGGAAGGTTTTTCAGGAAATAGTGTCCGGTGGCATCCGTCACCGTACCAATGCTAGTTCCTTTCAGGGCGATTGTTATATAAGAGAGGTGTTCACCCGTTTTTTTATCGAGTACATGACCGATAATATTGGCATCAGACGCTTTCAGTTCCAGCAGCTCCGGTTGGTCGGCCATAGCAGGCAACAGGGCACAGCACAGGCCAACGAGGAAAAATATATATTTCTTCATTTTCATTTTTGGATAGTAGAATTACTAAATAAATTTTTCTAAATAATGCAGTGAGAGAGAGGTTTTATCTTCCGGCAGGAGGTGCCCGCAAAGATACCACGCCCACGACGGACGAACAGTATCCTGCCCTATCCGGACGCCACGAAAGGGTATAGAGCAGATAAGCAATAAACTGAAAAGAGAGAAAAAAGATGCCGGCTCCGGTAGTCGCCACGTGGCTCAGCAAATGAATCAATTGAAATTCGACTGTGGTATGACTATGGGGAGAGTCTTTCTTAAACGGGTGCGAATGGACAATGGTCACCCCATTCACTACATGCGAGTGAGTAAAGAGTGTGATACCTGCCATGTACGATATAAATAGCACAGGCAGAAACCATCTCATTATTTTCAGGTACCCTTGTTTCATCCGTTTAGTTTTGTGGCAAAGATACAAAGTATTCCACAATGGAACAATCCCTATTTATGGGGATAATAAATACAGCCATTATCTTTCCCTCCAAAGCGCATCTTCGAGTGTTTCCTCTATAAGTATCAGGCAGAAAGCATGCAAGAACCAATCCGTTCCACCGTGGAGAAAGTTTTGTTCTGCCGTGGAGTAGTTTTTATTCCACCGCGGTGGAATGAAAATTTCTCCACGGTGGAACGGGATAATCTTTTGCTTTGACTTTATTGGCAGCCATCTTGCTGCTAATGAGCGGAATCAATACACCTTTCAAATACTTATAAAACCCTGCGAAACCTTACGGATAGTCTTAAATTTATAAATAAATGTCTTTTTTGTGAAAAACAATCTAAAAAAGCGATGCGTTATTATGGCGTATAAATTAAAGAGCTATCATGAGATTATTTTATTTGTCAGAGCATCGTTCCTGCTTCAATTATCAACTGAGGTATGAAAGCGGATTTTCACGGTACGAATTAACTGCACACGAAGAAGGCCGGATTGATAATGACGGTTGCTTCTGTGTACTGTTCGTGCTCAAAGGAGAGGTGCAGGTGGGGCTGGGCAGGGAGCATACCATCTCCGTGCATGCCAACAGGATGGTGCTCATACCTCAGCGGGCAGAGAACCGCTTGACGGGCATCACCCCGGCAGAATGCCTTCTGCTGTTCTGGAACAAGGAAATAACGGTGTGCGACAAGATGTATTTCGATTCCATTTCTCATGAGAAACCTATTGTCACCAACGACCACACCCTGCCCATCCGTAAGCCGCTGCTTCATGCCTTGAGGCAGGTGCTGTTCTATCTGGAAACGGGACTGCTGTGCAGGCACATGCATATTCTTAAACAGCAGGAAATCATTCTGATACTGCGCGGCTTTTATGCCAAAAACGAACTGGCTGGCTTTTTTGCCGGCGCTTCCGGAATGGGGAGCAAGTTCGAGGACCTTATCCTGAACAATTACCGGAAGGTAAAGACCGTCAAGGAGTTTGCCAGTCTGTGCTGCGTTTCGGAACGCTCCTTCAACCGGAAGTTCCAGCACTATTTCAATCAAAGTCCCTATCAGTGGATGCAGGAACGGAAAGCCGAACTTATCCACGAGAAAATCTGTAACCCGGATATCGCTTTCCGGGAAATAGCCAGGGAGTTCGGTTTCAGCTCTTCCGCGCACCTCACCTGCTACTGCAAGAAACAGTTCGGCACAACCCCGACCCATCTGCGCGAGGAGAGCCACATCAAAAAACAATCGTAACACTATGAAATATTTAATGGAGAAGAAAAACCACTGCATGCATAGTTTTGAACGGCTTGTCAGGAAGATGTCCATGCAGATAAAAGACCCCAGGGAGCAGGATATTTTCTGCTCGCTGCTGACAAGGAAAGACGGCATGCAGGAACTTGCGGAGAAATACGGCCTTTCGGCAAAAGAACTGGCCTCTATGTATGAGAGGTCGGTAGAAGAGATTATGGACGATTGGGATGCCATGGCGCAGGAACGGCAGGAGCTTCAGGCGATTAGAGTGAGATACAGGAATTGCCGGTCGCTTCTGTCCAAAAGGAACATCGACCGTACTCCGGTGAGGGTTGTCGTACCGTTCAAGGAGCGGGGCATCCCCGTTGAATACCTGAAAATGCTGTCGACGCCTCTGGCAGTGCTTGAGATAACTCCGAGAATCCTGCGCAGGCTCAGGGAGTATAACATCTATCTGCTGGAAGACCTTCTGCGCTTTGTCAAGAAGAACGGATTCAATGCGTTGGCAAAGCTGCACGGCATAGGCATGAAATCGTGCGAGGACTTGTATTCGGTATTGAAGCGGAAAGGCATCATGGAGAGTAAGGACAACTGCCATCTGTTTCAGTATATATGGGTGTGAAACAGATGTTTACCGCTTGTTTATTCTTTTTTCGGGCACTTTGTCCGAAAAGGGAAATTAATTGTCTTTTATCTGAAATGATGCGTTGTAAATGTGTATGTATTTTTGCAGACGAAATAAAAGGACTTCTTGCTGCCCGAAACTTACATCCGTTTGCCATTTGCATCTTATAAACAGTATATACAAACTATAAGCTAATTAAACAATTGAAATACAGATGAGTAAATTTAAATTTGTACAATGGTACGGGATAGTTGTATGCCTGTTGATGGCCGCCTGTACCGATGTTGACATCACCATGCCCAAAGGGCCTAAAGGTGATACCGGGCTTTCGGCCTATGAGTTTTGGAAAGAAAAAGTAGCGGACGGAACGGTAGACTGGCCGAAAGACCAGACGGAAGTTGCAGACTTTTTCAAGTATCTTAAAGGAAATGACGGGAAAGACGGAAAAGACGGAAAGAGCGCTTTTGACCAGTGGAAGGATATGATTGCCGACGGCAGTGTGGATAATCCGCACAACCCCGGCAGCAAATGGCCTGCCGGCAATAATACGGTGCAGGATTTCTGGTATTTCCTCACAGGCGCTACCGGCGAGAGCGGCCAGACACCGCATATCGGCGATAACGGCCATTGGTTTGTTGGAAATGAGGATACGGGCATTGCCGCGCAGGGAGAAGCGGGCAAGGACGGTGCGAACGGTAAAGATGCCGTGCCGCCTACCGTAACCATCGGTGCTAACGACCATTGGTTTGTCAATGGTGTGGACACCGGTAAGAAAGCCACGGGCACGGATGGAAAAGACGGCGTGTCGCCCACGATTACCATCGGTAATAACGGCAACTGGTTCGTAGACGGTACAGATACGGGTAAAAAAGCCGTTGGTGCCGACGGGAAATCTCCGGAGGTGGCCATTGGCGAGAACGGTAACTGGTATATCAATGGTACGGATACCGGAAAGCCGTCTTTCGGTAAAGCCGGTAAGGATGGTACAAACGGAACAAATGGTACAAACGGCGCAAATGGTACGAACGGAAAGAGCGCCTATGAACTTTGGAAAGAATACATCGCATCCGGTGAAGTGGACAATCCTCATAAACCCGACCAGAAATGGCCGGCAGACCGGAACAAGCAGACGGACTTCTGGGATTTCCTGACGGGTAGGTCTTCGGTGATTGAAATACAAGTAGGAAAATATAATGTCATTCCTGATTATTGGAACTCCCAGTTACGGGAATATGTGATTCCTACGGACGGTTCGGTGCTCTTTACCGTGTATGACAAAACGGGAAAGAAAGTAGCCGCAGGCGTGCAGGTAAGCGGATTGCCCGGAGTAGGAGCTACGGAAACCTTCACGACGGATGACAACGGACAGTTCAAGGTGGCATGGGATAAGTTGCCGGACAACCAGCCTTTATCACGCCGGACAGGCAGTGCAACTGTAACGGTTGGCGGAGTGCAGGAAACAAGTGCTAAAAATACGCTGGTTCCGAATAGGATAAATGTGAGGGCTACGGTGAGTATGGTATATTTGAGCAACGCCTCGTCTGATATAAATGCTACCAGATATGCATATGTATCTTTTAAATATGAACGCCAGATAGACGGAGAGTGGAGCGATTATCCAAATAGTCTTAACTCTTCTATGATGAGAGCTGCTAAAATTAAAGATATAAATCAACCTGTAAATGAGGAAAATTTGGATAAAAGCAAGAATAGCACTTATACTTATGGCTCTACATATATCGATATACGGCGTCCTTTAGTGTTGACTCCTACGGAGAAAGCTAATGTGGCAAAGAATGATACGGTTCAGCGGTTATTATCGGATGAATGGGATGGGAACGATTTTTACGCAGGTCTTTACTTCGGTGACGGCAGCGGTTCTTATAATGATTACGGCCAGACCGTATATTTGCAGGATAAGATTCATATTCCGGAAATATATCCGACGCCGGGCTTCAAGGAAGGAGCTGTCTTTTTGGAAATCAAACAGGGAGTAACCACTTTATGGGGTGAAATCGATACAGACCAGTTGCCTGATTTCTATAAAACATATGCTTATCCGTCAGGGCAAGATAGGTTTACGAAAGACCCGGATACCGGTATCTGGAAATTTCCGGAAGGCAAGCTGCCTGCTTCAGATTTGGCAAAAAATCGTGCTGTATTCATCCAAATGCGTACGTTTGTTAACGGAACGGGAGGCACTGTGCACACCGGTACTGTACCGCTTTCGGAAGGTGGCAAACACTTTATGCTGACAAGCGCTTATCCGGGTAATTGGATAGGTCTGGATATTCGGAGTAGAACTAAAGGAACCAATCAGATAACATATAGTGCGACTTACGAATATCGCAGCAGATTTGCTTACTACCTGCTGAAAGAAGGTGAGCAGTATTTCCTGGTTGACTTTGCCGACAGAACCAAGCGCATACCTTTGGAGATAAAAGAGTGTCCGGCAGACTGGATGGATTGATTGATTTACGGTAGATAAATACATATGAATATGAAGAAAAAAACAATACTATATCTTGTCTCCCTCTTCTTCCTGTCAGTTCCTCTGACGGGAAGAGGCCAGGACAAGAAAGCATGGGAAATAGGTGCAGGCGGTTCGTTGATAAACTGGAGCCGCGTGTCTGTCACCGGTTTCCAGAGTACTCCGGATAATTATATGTACAACCTGAAGGCCAACCACCTGATGGGAGGAGCAAACCTGTATGTGGCACGGGAACTGAACCGGTGGTTTTATCTGGATTTGCAAGGTACGGTAGGCGTGGCGAAAAACAAGAACCGGATTGCGGGCAATGACCGGAAACACGACCTGCTGTATATGGGCGGTCTGGGCATGCAGTTCCGCTTTACCCCCTTGTTTGAGTCTCAATGGGTGGAACCCTACCTCAGAGTGGGGGTGAACTACCTGCATAAGAATTTCGCGTCTGCCTATGGCGGCAATTTCGTGGATGACCCCACGGGAGAGGCGCACTGGGAATCGTCCGATGTGTGGAATCCCGACGGGCGCTCATCGGATAAGAACTCTTTTGTTCCGCTTTCGTTCGGTGCAGGTGTAAATGCGTGGTTAAGCAATTCCTTCGGGCTTGGCCTGCAAGGTGAATATCTCCTGCCGGTGCAGAAGAATCTTCCTCACTTTGTGCAGGTGTCTGCCCGCGTCATCTGGCGCATTGGCGGAAAGAGCAAAAAGCAGGCTCCGGTAGTGAAGTATGTGGAGATAGAGAAACCTGTTGAGGTGGAAAAGATTGTTGAGCGGATTGTAGAGAAGCAGGCGGATACAGCCGGCTCTGTCGAAGCAATGGCGTGCGACCTGCTGGATAATATCTACTTCGAGTTTGACAAGGATGTGCTCACGGCTGCTTCGGAAAAGACGCTCGACAGGCTGGCCGGGCTTCTGAAAAGCTATCCCGACGCCCGCTTCCTGATTACCGGCTACACCGATGCAAGGGGAAGCAGCGCTTATAATACGGACCTTTCCAACCGCCGTGCCAAAAGAGTGTATGAGGCATTGCTCGAACGCGGCGTTCCGGCAGCTATGCTGAAATGGCACGGTATAGGCAAACGGGCAAGCATCATCCCGGTTGCGGCTGGCAACAGTGTACGCGAGGGCGACAGAAAAGTGCTGCTGGAAAGAATTACCAATATGAAGTACTGGGAAGCTCTGTAAACAGGCTTTCAACATCTATTTATTATAAATTTATGTACTAACTTAAAACAGAAAAATTGTATGAAGAAGATTTTAGCGAGTTTATTATTGTTGAGTGTTGCGGTTGGCTATGCTGACGGACAAACGGCGCTGACCGGAAACAAGTTTGCCGACAACTGGGCGATAGGTGTCAATGCGGGGGGAACGACTCCACTGATGCATCACTCGTTCTTTAAGAACATGCGTCCGGTAGTGGGCGTTCATGTCGATAAGTATCTGACACCTACCTTCGGCCTGAGCCTGGAGGCTATGGGCAGCTTTAACACTACGGGCAGCAAAACGGCTTTTGACGCGTCAAACGTCAGTCTGCTGGGGCTGGTCAACTTAGGTAATCTGTTTGCGGGGTATAACGGTGCTCCCCGTCTGTTTGAGGTTGAGGCTGTGGCAGGTATCGGCTGGCTGCATTATTACGTAAACTCCGGTATGGGCGAAGACCGTAACAGTATGTCCAGCAAACTGGGACTGAATTTCAACTTCAACCTGGGAGAAAGCAAGGCATGGACATTGGCTGTGAAACCGGCTTTGGTGTATGATATGAACGCTATGGGTACGGAAGCCGTGCGTTTCCATGCCAACCGTGCCGCCTGGGAAATCAGCGCCGGGCTGACTTATCATTTCGGATGCAGCAACGGCAGCCATCACTTTACCGAAGTAAGGCCTTACGACCAGGCGGAAGTCAACCAACTGAACGCCCAAATCAACCGTCTCCGTGCCGAGGCCGACAATACCGCCAAAGTATTGCAGGATGCCAACCGGAAAGTTTCCGACTTGGAAAGTGAACTGGCAGCTTGCCGGAACCGGAAACCGGAAGTGGTGAAGGATACTATCGACAACAGCAAGAAGCTGCTGGAGTCGGTGATTACGTTCCGTCAGGGCAGAATCAGTATCGATAATTCACAGTTGCCCAATGTGGAGCGCATCGCCACTTATCTGAGAAATCATAAGGAAGCGGGAGTCGTTATCAAAGGGTATGCCTCTCCCGAAGGCAGTGCGGAGGTGAACGAACGCATCGCCCGCCAGCGTGCCGAAGCCGTGCGCAATATGCTGGTCAATAGATATAGAATCGCCAAAGACCGGATTGTTGCCGAAGGTCAGGGAGTGGGTTATATGTTTGAAGAACCGGACTGGAACCGGGTGAGCATCTGTACCATAAATACCCGGCCGGATGCTGCGGAAGGAAAGTAGTGAACCAGTTATGTAGATTTTAGATATAAAAAGGGTTGTGTAAAGTAAAGAGACCGCATGCGGCAGCAAGCCGTTGCGGTCTCTTTTTTATTGTGTGCCGTTCTTGTCTTTTACTTCCTGAAAAGCTCTTTCAGGCTTACCGTCTTGTTGTTAATCAGCGGGTGCGCCCAGAAACCGATGAATGTGATGTAGCCTACAAACACGAGGATAATCAGCATTCCGGTACGCAGCGAAGTGGCATCGGCAAGCATGCTGATAATCATCGGGCCGCCTGCTCCGCCCACGATTGCCGAACACAGGATGCCGGCAAACGAACCGTGGTGTTGCGATGCCGAATTCAGCGCCAGCGAGAACACGATGGAGTACATCATGGAAATGCTGAAACCGATGGCAGGAAAGGCAATGATGGATGCTTCCTTGCTCCCGAAGAGTGCGGTGAGCAGTAGGATGACGGTGAGTCCGCCCGATAGCTGGAGCAGCCGTTTGCTGTCAATGAGCTTCAACAGCACCATGCCTACGAGGCAGCCGGCAGTCATCAGTCCCCAGAAGTAACTTACGGCCTTTGCACCTTCCACCTGCGGGTTCACTCCGTGATACTGTTCGAGGAACGTACTCATAAAGATGGAAGTTCCCTGTTCCGTACTTACATAACAGAAGATGCCGAGGAAGAACAGCCATACGTATTTCTGCCTGAACAGCGCCAGGTAGGAGTCTTTCGAACCGCCTTTCTCATCTTCCTTCAACTCGATTTTCGGGAAACGGGAAAGCCCTACGGCAACCAGCATCACCAGCAACAGCAGCGTGAATACCCAGTAAAGCGATACCCAGGGCAGATCGGGCGGGGTGATACCTGCCAGCAGGTCGATGAAGAAGTTCCTGCCTTCCGTGTATATGTCCGGATTGAGTTCGTGAATGAGGTACGTATATACCAGCGGACTCAGGAACGAAGCGATGCCGAATACGAATTGGGCCACTTCCGCCACGAAAGCATAGTTTTCTTCGCCGCCTACAACGCGTTGCAACGGGTTTAGCACCGTTTGCAGCATAGCCATGCCCAAGCCGATGATGAACGATGAGGCAAGCAGCATGGGGTAGGTGTGTAGGCAGGCAAACAGCGTAGTGCCGATGAACGGCATCAGGAAGCCCAGAAACAGCACCGGTTTCTCGCCGAAACGGTCGATCATCAGTCCGGCGGGAACCGACATGATGGCATAGGCGATGAAGAAAGAAGTCGGGATGAAGCCCGCCATCGCCAGGTCGCTCAGGTTAAAGTTATGGATAATGTCCGGAATGAGCGGTCCCAGGATATTGGTGATAAACGATATGGTGAACCAGAACGCCATAATCAGCGCCAGCATTCCAAAATTCTTTTTCATACTATTTCGTGTTTAGTGAGAAGACCAGTGACGCGGCGCCGATACTTCCTGCCTTGTTACCTAAAGATGCAGCCATGATTTGAGTGTTCACGGCACAGTCGGCTATGGCATAGCGGTGTGCCTGCTCGCTGACTTTCCGGATATAGAAGTCGCCGGCTTCGGACAGTCCGCCGCCTATTACGATGCGTTGCGGGCTGAAGATGTTGATGAATCCGGCGATGCCGTGTCCCAGGAAATCGCAATGCTCGTCCAGGCACTCCGTTGCCAGCTTGTCTCCTTCTTTGTAGAGGCGTACGATAAGCTCTCCGTTGATTTCTTCGCCCGGAAACGAGATGCCCGCTTCTGCGGCACGCTTACTGAAACGGCGCACCAGTGCGGAAGTGGAGGCGTAATGTTCCAGACAGCCCACAGAGCCGCATGCGCAGGGTTCGCCGTTGGCGATGAGGGGCACATGGCCTAGTTCGGTGCCGCGGTTGGCAAAGCCGTTGAACAGCTTGCCGCCGATGACCACCGCGCCGCCGATGCCGGTTCCTACGGTCAGGAACACCACATTCTGTGCGCCTTGTCCGGCTCCGTACATCGTTTCTCCCAGTCCCATCAGGTTGGCATCGTTGCCCATCTGCACGGGCAGCCCCGTTTCCGCTTCGATGCGGTCGGCAAGATTCAGATTCTCCCAGCCTTTGATATTCTCGGCTCCGCCCAGCACAATGCGGTTGGTTTCGTCCACAATGCCGGGAGTGCCTATACCTATTCCTTCCACCGCCACTCCGAGTTGCAGGGCCGAAGCCATTGCCTCTTTGCAGGCGGTTACCAACTGGCCGATTACCGCTTCCGCAGATACATCGGCTTTCGACGGCAGCTTCCCTTGAAAGTGAAATACGCCTTCATTGTCGATAAGGGCGTATTTCACGGAAGTACCGCCAAGGTCAATTCCTATAGCGTATTTTTTCATGATTGTCAAACTCTTTCAGCCCATATAGGAGAACTCCATGCCCATTGTCCGTCGCGCTGGCGCACGCGTACATAATAATAATCGGTGTCGCGCTGAGGCTCTTTGTCTTCCATGTAGTGCTCTACGGTGAAGCAGCTTTCGGGCATGGCGCGGTTAAAGAGAATGGCTTCGCTCAACCAGCCTATCATGAAGTGCGAACGTGAACCTTCGAGCAGTTCGCCCAGTGTGTGTTCGAACTTCTTGCCGTTGAAGTCTGCGGTGAGCACGCCGTCTTTCGGCATCTCCAGGTCGAGGATTACCGCCTGCATGGCTGCGGTGGTGGTATTCGGGTTCTTGCTGCTGTACAAGTCCAGTTCCGTTTCCTTCTCGCCTACGGAGAGGATGCGGTTGACATGTGTCTTGAATTCGGTTTCGCCCTCCTGAGGAGAGGTGAAGGCAGCGCCGCGGAAGCAGGGGGTAACGCTTACGATACGGCCCTTGTTGACAGACAGCTTGCCTTGCCAGTGTACATAGCGCTCTTCGCGGTTCCAGCCGAAATCCACTTTTACTTTGCAGCGGACGGTATCGCCTTCCGGTGCAACCGGAGTCAACGGGCCGTTCATGCGTGCCAGTATCTGGCCGTTCTTGACAACGTCTACATAATCGATGCAGCTTTCGCCGGTTACGTTCAGGTAGATGCGGCGGCTGTTGCTACGGACTACATCGCCCATGAAAGCGTCGTTGAGGCGGAAGTCGATGATGATTTTATCACCGGTGGCGGCACATACGTGGCGGGTGCGGAGAGCTTCCCAGATGGCGTCGCGGGTCAGTGACGGAGCCAGGACACCGATGCGGCCGTCGCCGTAGCTGCCCGGATAGCCGGAGTGCTGGTCGGTGGAAGCCATGATACCGAATTTATGTCCTTGTTCCAGACCATACTGGATGGTTCCTTCCCATTGGCGGGGACCCATATCGTGCAGGTACGGGTAGTCGCCCTGGTCGCTTTCCGCCAGGCCGTGACGGGAATACATCTCGACGAACGGAGTGATGTCTCCTTCGGTGAAGCATTTCCAGTTGTAACCGCGATAACCGCCCTGATAGCCCATGTGGTGCGGGGTAACGAATACTTTATGTCCTTTGGCTTTCTCTTTCCAGTCTTCGATAGAGGTACATTCCACGAGCGGCGCATCCAGGTCGTAGTTCAGCGCCACGTGGTCGCCATGCTCCATGCTGTGGGCCTCGTATCCGATGAAGGTAAGGAATTCGCCTTCCTTGTTGTATTCGTTGCTCATCTTTACGTACTTCTCATAGCCGCCTTCGCGCAGACGCTTGAAAGCTCCGGTATGGTAGTCGATTACCCATTTCAGACGAGGGTCGTTTGCACCCGGAATGTCCGGCCACATGGCATGGGGCGTTACGCTGACAAAGTCCAACTGGCCTTTGGCCGCCTCGAAAGCATCGCGCATATCGCCGTGTCCGTAAGTGAGGTTACAGTGGTTGTGCAAGTCGCCCCAGAATACTTTCAGGTTGCTTGCCGACGGCATAATCTTCTTTGCTTCTTTACTTCCTGCCACGCAAGAGCCGAGCAGGCTTCCCGAAGCTGCCAGTCCCAGAAAAGACCAGCCTGTGTTTTTTAGAAAACTTCTTCTATCCATGATAATAAATTTAATGGTTTTATCTGTTTTTCATTAATCTTCTGTCGCCCTTGAAAAGCTCGTTTACTTTTTCGTCGGGGTCGTTGTCTTTATACTGTTTTTGAGTCTCCTGCAGCAGTTGCATCAGCTCTTTCTGCTTTTCGGCGTATTCAGGCTTGCCGAACACGTTGTTCATTTCGCGCGGGTCGGCTTTCAGGTCGTACATTTCCCATTCGTCGATGTCGTTGTAGAAATGAATCAGTTTGAAGTCCTGTGTACGGATGCCGTAATGACGTTTTACCGAATGCTCGGCAGGGTATTCATAATAGTGGTAGTAGGCAGCCTTGCGCCAGTCGGCGGGTGTCTTGCCTTCGTTCTCCAACACCGGTTTCAAGGAAGTTCCCTGAATGTCCGACGGGATTTCCACACCGGCAAAGTCGAGGAAGGTGGGAGCGAAGTCCACATTCATGCAGATTGCATTGCTTGTGCTTCCCGCCTTGATGGCTTTGGGGTAGCGGATGATAAGCGGCATGCGCTGGCATTCCTCGTACATGAAGCGCTTGTCGAACCAGCCGTGTTCGCCGAGGAAGAAGCCCTGGTCGGAAGTGTAGACGATGATTGTATTGTCCAGCTCTCCGGTCTTTTCAAGATAGTTCAGAAGGCGGCCGATATTTTCGTCCACAGACAGCACGGTAGCCAGGTAGTCGCGCATGTATTGCTGGTATTTCCAACTGATTAACGCCTTACCTTTCAGGTCGCCCTTGCGGTATTCGGCAATGCGCTGCGCATATACGGAGTCCCATTTGTCCTGTACGGCGGCAGGCATGCGCTTGTACACGCTGTAAAGGCGGTTGGTGGTATCCTTCAGCATCTCTTCGCGGGTCAGCAGTTTCAGGTCCCAGTCGTTGGTCAGGGTATGTTCGATGGACATGTCCTGCTCGCGGGCTGCTCTGCCGCGTCCTTCGTAGTCGTCAAACAGGCTGGCGGGTTCCGGGAATGTGGTATTGTTGAAGATGCCCAAGTGGCGCGGAGCCGGCATCCAGTTGCGGTGAGGCGCTTTCTGATGATACATCATGCAGAACGGTTTGCTCTTGTCCCTGCCTTCGAGGAATTTGATGGCCTTGTCTGTGATGATGTCCGTGGCATACCCTTTCTCTACGATATGTTTGCCGTCTTCCCAGAAATCGGGGTCGTAATAATCGCCCTGTTCGTGCTGGCCGCTCAGGATGCTCCAGTGGTCGAAGCCCTGCGGTTCGCTGATAAGATGCCATTTGCCGATCATGGCCGTCTGGTAGCCGGCTTGCTGGAGCAGTTTCGGGAATGTCTGCTGGTCGCCGTTGAAGGTGCTTGCATTATCCGTAAAACCGTTTTCGTGGCTGAACTTACCGGTAAGTACGCAGGCGCGTGACGGGCCGGAAAGGGCATTGACCGCGTAGCAGTTGTCCATACGGATACCTTCGTTGGCTATACGGTCCATGTTGGGAGTTTGCAGGAGATTACCGCCATAGCAGGACATGGCTTGTGTGGTATGGTCGTCCGTCATCATGAAGATTATGTTCGGACGCTTGGGTTCTTCTTTTTGCTGGCCGGCACAGGAAGCGAGGCTTAATGTGGCTAACGGAAGAAGTACATTGGAAAGATTGTTTTTCATAACCGGGATGTATCGCTTTTCATTATGAAGAAAGGGAGTGCTCAAAAACTAAAATCGCTATCGATTGGCTTTTCATTTTTGGGCACTCCCTTTCGTCATGTTGCTTTTATATTATAATTTGTAATTTAAAGACTGTTTCTTGCCGTTTACTTTCACCTCTACTTCCAGTCCGTTTTCATTGAATGTCTTGTTTTTGAACTTGGCAGACAATTTGGGGGCGTCTGCGCTGTTCTTTATCGGACAGATAACGGTGATGTAACGTACTGCATCTTCGCTGTCTTTCTTCACATTGAAGGATACGTTCATGCGTTTGTAGCGTTTGCGGTAAGCGGTGGAGCACCAGCCCGGCTCTTTTTTCATCGTCATGCCTTCGGGGCCGAAGCATTGCAGCTTCATGTTGCTTCCTTCTTCAAACTGAGTGACGAAAGTCATGTCCTCGCGGCTGTTGGCGATTTCGCCTTTCGGCATCTGGTAGTGCAGGTTGATGGAACCTTTCTGGCTTCCCACCATTTCGTCTACAATTACGAAGTAGCTGTTGTCTACGAAGAATACGGAACGGCGGTGTTTCAGGTTCTTGTAGCTCGGATTCTCGGTAACCAGTATCTGTACGTTGCCTTCCGGCTGCCACAGCTTGGTTACGGATTCGGTCTGGTCGAGATTCTTGTTGTTCAGCGTTACGGTGTTGTGTACGCAGGTCTGACGGTGCCAGTTGCGTTGTTCCATCACTTCGCCCTCGCCGGCATATACATACGAACCGGAATCGGGGAACAGGTTTTTGCCGTTGAACCAGAGTTCGAAAGTACCGTTATCCGGCTGGCAGTGCCAGAATGCTTTCGGGCCGGCCTTTACAACCATTTGCATGGCATCCGTTCCCCAAGAGTTACGGAATACGAAGAAACCGGATTTCAGGAAACCTTTGGAGAGATATTCGGGCAGTGCGCCTTCTTTGCCGTCTGTTGCCAGATATTTGATGAACTGGTTCTTCGGGAACATCTTGCTCCAGTTGCGGTAGTTCTTCAGCATTTCTTTCTTATTGGTCAGCTTGGCATCGCTGAAACACGGGTTGGTGTAGTCGGGGAAAGAAACGTTGGCATAGAATACAATCATTTTCTCGATTGTATCCAGGTACTCCTGCGGGAACTCGTTGCGGAAACCGTTCAGGTCGGCAATGTTCAGTGCCTTGCAGAAAATGTTGATGGCAGCGAGGTGGTAGTGCGGGTCGAGCTCGAACTGTCCGCCGTCGTTATACACCTGTACGTTGATTTCACGGTTCATGATGTCGATACCGCTCTTTCTCCAGGCAGCAGCCTCTTTGAATTCGGGGAAGAAAGCGCCGGCGTAGATCATACGCTGTGCCTCGAACAGCAGGTGATTGCCCTGTGCAGAGTAATTGCCCAGTATATGGATGGCATGTTTGTGGTAGTTTACCAGGAACTCGGTCAGGAACTCCGGGGTGAAAGAGGGAGACGGGAGGAACAGTTGGAACTGTGAGGTCTGGTCTTGCAGACGGTTGCTCACTTCCAGCGGACGCCATGCGAAACGTGCGTTTTCCACATCACCTTTCAGTTGGTTGTCACCGGTCATTTCATACTCTTTCTTGTCAACCTTCACCAGCGGGTTTTTCTTGATCCAGTCGATGTACTGTTTGGTCCACTCTACGGCGTATTTCTCGTCGCCGCTTACACGATAGGCCTTGCCCATGGGAGTAAACCATTTGTGGCGGTGCAACTGCCAGCGCAGTTCGTTGTCCTTTACCGGCCAGTATCTCCAGTCGATGTCTTCACCGTAGTTGAATGACGGCTGGTAGCCTTTGTGGGCAAAGAATGTATGTTGCAGAGCCTCGTCGGCCATTTTCTGTTCGTCCTTGCCGATGGTAACCTTTTTCAGGTTTATGTCGGGAGTCTTCACGTTGGTACGTGCACGGTAGTAGTCGAGCAATGCTTTGGCTGCATCGGCATCTTTGCCTTCCTGGTGCAGGGCCTTTACTTTCTCCAGTCCGGGATAATCCAGGTTGAGGAGCGAGAACACTTCGGTTTTCAATTCCTGGGCATTTGCTTTGCCAACGAAGCAGGCAAGCGCCAGCAGGACGATATATTTAAAAGTCTTATTCATAATGTTTGTTGGTTTACAGTCTGGTTATTAGAGGTTTTTGTAGCTGATACCTTTCAAGTCCATGAAGCGTTTCAGGGCTTCCAGGTAATAGTAGTCCGCATAGTTCAACGGAGTGTCGATTTCCGAACCGTTAGGCAGCGAACCGGTAGAGTGCATCAGGATGAATCCCTGGTTTTCGCCGACCTTTGCCAGATAGGCGTCGCCCGACAGGCTCTTCAGGATTTTTTCTGCATAATCCAGGTATTTCTTTCCGTCGGGAACCATTGTGCTCAGCTCTATCAGGGCGGAAGCGGTTACGGAAGCGGCGGATGCGTCGCGCGGAGTCTCTTCGGTTACGGGAGCGTCATAGTCCCAGTAAGGAATGGCATCGTCGGTCTTGACGCGGTTCATAATCATGTCGGCCACTTTTACGGCGAAATTCAGGAAAGTAGTGTCTTGCGTCTCACGATAGCAGGCAGTATAGCCGTATACGGCCCATGCTTGTCCGCGTGCCCATGAAGAGTCGTCGTTCTTGCCCTGGAATGTCTGTTTCTTCTCTACTGTGCCGTCGTTGTTGTAGCTTACTACGTGCCAGCAGGTATAGTCGGGGCGGAAGTGGTTGTTCATGGTAGTCATTGCGTGTTTTACGGCGATGTTTTTATAAGAGTTGTTGCCGGTTGCCTTGGCTACATTGAACAGCAAATCCAGGTTCATCATATTGTCGATGATAACGGGGAAGTTCCATGTTCCGAAGTCCCATGAACGGATAGCCGAGATGGAATCGTTGAAGCGTCCGCACAGGTTGTCGGCTGTTTCTTTCATTACGGCTGCAATGGTGTCGTTAGGAGCCAGACGCTCTGCGTTGCCGTAACTGCAATTTACCATGAAGCCCAGGTCGTGCGTACCGGTGTAGTAACGGACGGGGTTCAACAGGTTGGTATATTGGATGGCCCATGTTTTCAGTGTATCGTTGCCCGTCAGTTCGTAGGCATACCACAAAGAGCCCGGATAGAAACCGCTGGTCCAGTCATAAACGCTGCACAAACGGCGTTTTCCCAACTGGTCGGCTGTAGGCTGCGCACGGAGCGAGTCTTTGAAAGTAAGCGAGTCTCTTTCCAACTGGCGGCACAGGAAGTTCATGTCATAGCCTGTACGGATAGAACGCGGCAGCATGTTAGTGGACGAAATTTCTTCTGCGGTTAATTGCAGTTGCGCAGAGGCTGCGTCCAAGCCTTTTTTAATCCAACTGTAGTCTTCTTTGGGTTGTGTTTGGCATGACACGAAAGTCAATGCACCCAAAGCCAAGAGAACAAGGTTCTTTTTCATGTTATTCGTTTTTAAAATAATTGATTTTAGTAGATTTTGTAACGAAAGCAAAGCTAACGGATTTTTTATGGTTCTTGTAGCAAGAATGTTGAAAAGGCAATTAATCCGCGTTCTTTGAATGTCACTTTTGTTGAAAAGAGTTTAGAAAATCTCCAATATGCCCGGGGAGGGGGCATATTGGAAGATTATTAACTTTATATCAGGCTTTATTATCAGTCTACTTTCCAACCGGGATTTTGTACAAACTGGCTGCAAAGGTCCATGTCCCGTTGTGGGATAGGAAGCAACTCATGTTTGTTTTCCTGGGTGTAGCGGGCAACTGTGTAGTTGGGAGTTCTTGGGATTTTGAGCTCACCGCTTTCGTTCAATTCATCTTTTTTATCTCCCAGGCTGTTTCTGGCTTCAGTCCACCATTGAGTCAATTCATCTTGAGTGTTTTGGATTGCCTGATAATACATTCCCCAGCGTACCAAATCAGGACGACGTTGACCTTCGAAAGCCAATTCATAAGCGCGTTCCAAGCGAACGGTTTCGCGGAATTGTTCTTGGTCCATTCCTTCTGCAATTTTGTATTTTGTTGAAGAAGGATGTCCGTAGCCACGTGCACGAACCATATTGACTGCCTCATAAGCCTTGTCGGTAGGAGCACCTTTCCATTCGTTCAAAGCTTCTGCGTAAAGTAACAGTACATCGGCATAACGCAAGAAATACCAGTTGACATTTGATTTATCGTCATTGATAACCTTGCCGTTAGTCATATACTTTTCAATATCCCATTTTGCAGGGGTGTAACTTTGTTTTTCTTTTTGGGAAAGATTCGGATTTAAATCTTTATCCACAATGATTTTGTCCTCGGTTGCACTGCCTTTAACGTATAATACACTGCCTTCATTGGTGTATTGATAGTTGGCGATGGATAAATCGCGACGGTAGTCGGTAAGTACACCATTCTTGTATCTGTATCTGGTTGTTTTACCATCCTGATATGATTCTACTTCAGGCTCTCTCCAGTCTTTGAGGAAAGTGTAAATTACTTTGACCATTGCTGAACATCTGCCTCTGACACCGGGTATTTGAGTGGTTTTCACGCCATTCCATTTGCCGATGCGGCCAACGGGGTCGCTTGCTGCACTGGCTGTAGGACTATAGAAAGAAAACTCTATAAGACTTTCTTTGGGATCCCACTCACCGTTACAAGTATTTTTCCAGAGTTGCTCGTAGTTCTGCAACAATCCGTGCTTGCCGGAGATAATCAGGATTTCTGCGGTTTTTGCAGCTAATTCCCACTTGCTCTCATCTTTTAAAGGCCATCCGGCCCATGTTGCATACACTTTTGCCAAAAGTCCCAAAGCAGCGCCTTTTGATATGCGGTAAGAGGTATTGGTACGATATGTATCGTCAATTGCATACGGCAGATTGTCGATGGCATACTTCAGGTCTTTTTCGATGAATTCATATACTGTTTTAGGGTCAGCTTGTACAAAAGTGGAAGGGTCTTTGTATGAATCCAATGATGAATTCATTAATACGACATTACCGTAACGGCGTACAAGTTCGAAGTATAAAAGGCCTCTTAATGTTCGAGCTTCCGCCATATAGATGATACCCAGCTTTCTATCTGTTTCTGTATAGGTATCTAATTTCAGCGAAATACGTTCCAAAAACTCATTGGCGTTATGGATGGCAGTATAAAGCGAAGCCCATGTAGCCTGCACTTCTTGTTGCGTTGCAGGAAATGCATTGGTAGGAACGATACGGGGACCTTCGATAGTGGTACCTTCCACTTGTTCCATATCTGTTCCTGTATTGAACAGGATGGACAGGTTTAGTCCATACAAATTGTCTGTGGAGAGAGTGCTATATATACCCAGCAATACTTTTTCCGCCTCTGCTGCCGTATTCATATAGTTCTTCTTTTCCATTTCGGTTCTGTTTTCCTCTTCCAGCATGTCCGAGCAGGAGAAAGGAAGTACACACATCACCGAGAGTGCTATATAGTATATTATCTTTTTCATTATACGCTGTTTTTAGAATTGAAGTTCAAGACCGAATGTAAATACTCTGCTCTTCGGATAAGCTCCCCAGTCCAAGCCCGGAGTCATCGGATTGTTACTTGCACTGTTCACCTCCGGATCATAACCGCTGTAATCGGAGATGCAGAACAGGTTCTGGCCTGTTGCATATACACGCAGTTTGGAAATGTGTGCTTTCTTCGTTAACTTATGCGGGAATGAATAACCCAACGTAAGGTTCTTTAAGCGCAAGAATGAACCATCTTCGATGAAGCGTGAGTATAAGTCGTTGTTGATATAGCCGTCATAGGCAGGAACCGTGTTGGAAGCATTGGTCGGAGTCCAACGATCGGCAACTTCAGCCAGCATACCTCTACGCTTTGATTTACTTTGTGTAGCAAACAAGCGGGTTGCGTTGTAAATATCATTGCCATAGTTGAACTGGAACATAAAGCTCAGGTCAATGCCTTTATAGCTGAATGTGTTTGTGATACCACCATACCATTTGGGAAGTGCATTACCGATTACGGTACGGTCTTCGGTTGTGATGATACCGTTCCCATCTTGGTCTTTGTATTTTACCACACCCGGATGCAGACCGACTTTATTACCATACATCGTGTTATTTACGATTCCTTCTTTCAAGATATACTTGCCGTCAGGAGTAATGTTGAAGTCGGAACTTTGGTAAATGCCGTCGAATTCATAACCGTAAATCAGACCAAGTGATTCACCTACGGTAGCAATGTAATCGTATTGAGTAAAGTTGGAGTCAAATCCTGAACGGGCATACATTGAATTTACACCGGAAGCCAGTTCTTTCAGTTCATTACGAATGAATGAAATATTGAAATTTGTCTGCCAATTGAAATCTTTAGTCTGAATGTTTGTGCTGTTCAGGCTTAATTCGATACCTTTGTTCTGAATTTTACCGATGTTTTGCATTTGGCTGTCGAAGCCTGTTACGTGTGCCAATGACTGAGCCAGAAGCAAATCTTTGGTATTCTTGATAAAGAAGTCTGCGGTAACATTCAGGCGGTTGTCTAAGAAGCCTAAGTCAACTCCCAAGTTTACGGTTGAAGAACCTTCCCATTTCAAATTTGAGTTTTTCAACTGTTTGGGATTGAGTACAGTCATTACATTATTGCCTACACCATATTTCACAGCCTCGTACAAGTCCATTGAGAGATAGTTGGAAATACGGTCGTTACCAACGATACCCCAACCGAAGCGGACTTTCATGTTTGAGATCCAGGGCAGGCTTTTCATGAACTTTTCTTCGGATACGCGCCAGGCTGCACTGAATGACGGGAAGTATCCCCACTTATGTTTATTGGAGAATACTGTTGAACCGTCGGCACGCATCGTTGCCGTAAACAGGTAACGGTTATTGTAGTTGTAATTGGCACGTGCAAAGAATGAGAGCAATGTTTTGTCGCTATAGCTTGAAGCTACGCGGCTCGGTGTAGCACCCAGTCCTAAATTGTCATTTCCCAAATTATCGAAAGGGAAGTTCATGGCCTGTCCCAATAAGTACTCACTGCTACGGAATGAGATTTCATGACCTAACATTACATCATAGCTGTGCTTTTTGATTTTTTGTTTCCAAGTCAGGTTGTTGTAGTTACTCCAACGTACGTCGCGCAACATTTGTGTTTGTCCATAAGGAGACTGACCGTTACGGTAAGCTTCTTTAGAACCTTCTTTATAGAATACATCATTACGGGTATTGGTCGTATTGTAAGTTCCTGCTGTCTTGAAGGTCAGTCCTTTGATGATTTGCCAACTGACGGAGAGGTTGCCCGACCACATTTCCGAACGTTTTTTGTTGGTAACGGATTCTGTCTGTTTCACAGGGTTTACCTGTGCCAGACTTTCACTGCCATCTTCCAACATTTCGGGGTCGATTGCAGTTTCCAGCAACTCTTCATCGGTCAATCGCAGGCCACCGGTAGGACGGGCACTCAGAATTTGTGCAAGCATATTGAAACGTCCGTTGTCGGCAGATGTGCCTACACCCTCACGAGTCGTTTGTACGTAATTGATGGTTGCATCGAATGAGAGGTCCTTAGACAACTTTTGGTTAAAACGGAATTTTCCGGTTGTTTTGTCAAAACCGCTGTTTTTGAAAATACCGTTTTCGGTATATCTTGAGAAAGAAGCGGTGTATTTGGTATTATCGCTACCACCGGCAATAGAAAGGTTATGGTCTTGAGACCAGGTAGGATTGAATGTTTCTTCTTGCCAGTTCACGCCACCTACACCGATGTAGTCGTCCAAACTCTGATAACGGTAAGGATTGCCATTCTCGTCATTACCGGTCTTATAGTAGCTGGTAAGCAATGTAGCATCAATCTCTCCTTGTAATTTTACGAACTCATAAGGACTCAATACATCGAGCATTTTTGTAATTTTACGGTAACTTGCAGAACCGCTATAGTTGATTACCGGACGTCCTACTTTACCCGATTTGGTTGTTACCATTACGACACCATTAGCGGCACGGCTACCATAGATGGCTGCAGAAGAAGCATCTTTGAGGACTTCGATAGATTCGATGTCCGAGTTGGCAAGGTAGTCGATATTGTCTACTTGGAAACCGTCTACGATATATAGCGGAGATGCATCACCGGTCAGAGTTCCCACACCACGGATGTTGACACTGAAACCTGAACCCGGAGTACCGTCAGATTGAGTAATCTGTACACCGGCTACCTGTCCGCCTAATGCTTCCATAACAGAACTGCTCTTGAAATCTTCCAAGTCTTTGGCTGCAATGGACGAAACGGAACCTGTCAAGTCGCTACGTTTCATAGCACCATAACCCACTACCACTACTTCTTCCAATGCTTGACTGTCAGGAACAAGCTTGATTTCCATACGTTTGCCAGACACGGCTTTTAGCTCCTGTGTCTTATAACCGATGTAGGAAACAACGATGACATCACCTTTGTTAGCGTTTAGTGTGAAGTTACCGTCAAGGTCGGCCACTGCCCCTTTACCGGAATTGCCTTTTACCATAACGGTAGCACCGATAAGAGGTATATTATTCTCGTCGAGTATCAGACCTTTTACCTGAATACCCTGTGCCTGTACACTGATGGCTATCATCAGTGCCAAGAGGGCGATGAACCCTCTTTGGCTGATTGATTTTATAAAATTATTATTGAACATACTTTTGTTTTTGTAGTATTATTCTGTTACGGGATAATAGTTGGGGTCAAGCCAAATCATTAATGGGAAAACTTGATTTGTAGAAGCATTAAATTCATTGGTAGGTACTTCTTGGAAAATCATTTGTCCACGTACAAAACCATGTAAAAACTCTCCACTATTATCTTTCCATTTATCCTTTGCTATTTCAACAGCATATTTTGCATTTGTTGAATTATTTACATAACCTATTTGATTCGCTAACTTTTCAGGAGAGAGAGGAGTTGTGCCATTTCCTGTAAAGTAAGCCATAGGACCTTTAGCACTTTTGGGATTAGCATTACCCCATAGTTGTTTTAATATGCCTGTTTCTTGAGGATCATCGGTGATACTATTTTTTCCGTCCCATATAAAATAGTTGAAACTTCTTCTGTAATCCATTGCAAATGTTGATGCTACTGTTGTTCCATCTGTTTTTTTGATATTTGGGGATACAGACGTTCCACCTTCTTTAGGATTTACACGGAACGCAAAAGGAGTGTATTCTACATAACAATTTTCTTTAGCTTGGTTTATATGGATAAAAATAGGAATAGACAAGCTTTGTTCTATTTCATTTATAGTTGTTGTTCCAGTTAATATAGCCACATGTACACTACTTGTAAATTCTCCACTGTTACTGAATTTTAATTGATTATTATCAACAGTGCAGGTTATACCTTTTGCAGAAGGTTTGAGAGAACTAATTGTCCACGTGATATTAACCTTATCTCCTAAATTACTTTGGATAGGGAAATAAACATCTTGACTGAGAGCTTCATTAAACCGGAATTGGTTTTGATATTGATCATCTTCATAGCCATTACCAAAGTTGTTTCCACATTTAATCCAAACAAATTTTTTCGTATTTTCCTCTACTGTTAAAGTAAAAGAATAGTCCTTTTGGGTTCCGTCACCATTGGTTACTCGAATTTGAACTGTATAAGTACCTACAGCAATATTATTTCCTTCCTCTGCTTGAATAGTTCCGTCTTCTGTCATGCTTAATAGATGTTTCCAATTTCCTAATAAATTGAATGAAACTTCTTCATAACCTTCTAATTCTCTTGGCGTAATAGAAAATGCATCAGTTTGCTCTACTTCAGTATCCTCATAAAAGACCAACCCATCTACCAGAGGTTTGTAATATTTAGTGATAGTTAGATTGAGCTCTGCTAATTTTTTTCCTTCCGGCAGATAAGTATTAGCTACAAATACAGAAATTTTGAATTTGTCTCCAATATCAAATCCATGTCCTTGAGGAACAGAAATAACACCTGTAGTTTCATCAATTAGAATCTTGTCTTTTCCTTTTTCATTATCAATCTCAATCCAGTATTTGATACCGTCTGTAGAACCGACAAAAACAGGAACTTCACTGGTGAAACTGCTGCCACCTTCATCATCAGATGTGTTTGGCATTTTCCATCCCTCTTCAGTATTATATTCAGGATATTCCAAAGAGAACGGTTCCGAAGCTACTTCTACTGCTAAAATATCAGGAGCTATGCAGGGAGTGTCACCGGTTGCTGCTGTTTCTAATTTGAGCGATATAGAGTAGATTACTCCGCGTTCGAATCTTTCGCTTTTAAGAATAGAAATTTCTCCGGATGAAGATACCTCAAACATTTCTTCTGGTTTATCAAGTACCTCACCATTTACAGTAACTGTACCGATACTATATTTAGTAATGGATACATGTTCTCCGGCAGTCTTGACTTGTGCAGTAGGTAATTTGGAAATATTGTTAGGGTCACTAACAACGTTGTACATCACTAATATATGATTAGGCTCTGCTACTGTCCCTTCCGGTGCACGTGGCAAGAAAGTGACTTTTACAATATCTTTGAATGTGAAATATTGTCCGCCTACAGAGCAGGAGATTGTCAGCTTATACTCACCGACAGGAGTGTCTGCAGTACTGTTAATCGTGATTTCACCGGTTGCTGCATCAATTACGAAACAAGTATTTTCTATTGTTTCATCATTTAAAGTAACAGCTACAATTTCGAATTCACCAGGGGTAGCTCCTTGAAAAGTGGGAGCAGGAATCTTAACGTCTGTCATAGACGGACCTATATCCGTCATATCCGGATAATAAAGTTTGAAATTTCCTCCGGCTTCGTCTGTATCATCGGAGCATGATACGAACATGCATACGGAAGTTACAAGCCATAAGATTCCCAAGAACCTTGATGCCAATGTGGGTAATGTATGTTTCATGTTTTTGAGGATTAATTATTGCTTAAATCGTATGTGTAAGAATGAGATACATTATTTACTTTTACTTCTACAGTGGTAGAAGTGGGCAATGTTGTAATCTCGTCGGTTACGAACTTCGCTTCTATTGGAGTATCCTTAACGTCTCCGTCATTATAGTAAATAACAGAAATGAAGCGGACAAGATTACCGGCCGTTTTAGGTTTATTAGTCATTGAATATCCTTTTCGTGCACTTGCTACCCCAATATTATTGGAAGTGTTGGAATTCTGAATTTTACATTGATCTTCTTTTTTGGGAAGTTCTATATTTTCAGTTTTATCAAAGAAACTGCGGATAATAATGTTACTTCCGGGGAATTCAGTGTAAGCTTTAAAAGATTCTCCTTCATTATAATTATTAATATCAACTATTGCATCAGGGCATAGGTGAAAATTCAAATTTGTATTAGCTTTAAAAGTATCTTCACCATCTGCTTCATCCACGATAACAAATAGCCTATTTTCAATGTCGTGAAATACAGAACGGCGGTATTTTAATGGAATGTTGTCGGAATTGCCACCATCATAAACTCCATCATTTTGAGTTACCACGATCTGTACTCCATCTTTTTCTGTAAATAGGAGTTGTTGTCCTTTTCTTTCTGAATCTAATAGATTTTTACTTTGTACGGTAAGTGTGTTATGCATCTTAGTTTGTGCATAATAAGTTGTACGACTACCGCCGCTATATGCATACACTCCGGCATCCGGGAAGAAATTATGCCCGTTGTAGTATAGGCCGAATGTACCATTGTCAGATTGGCAGTGCCATGATTTACGCGGATCGTTGTTATTTTTCAATATCAACATCGCATCTGTTTCTTCCCAGCCACTGCGCAGTACATAATAACCGGAAGTAGGATAGGAAGCCATAAGATAATCAGGTGCCATTCCTTTGCCACTAGCCATGTATTGGAAGTCGGTATTGTTGGGGAACATGGCAACATATTTCCGGAAATTCTTTTGCAGTACACTTTTAGACCAAGTACTGGAACGTGTATCATTAAAGTCTTCTATTGAGAAGTTAGGATAAGTTATATCCATCGTAAATTTTGCAGGCGTTTCTAATTGTGCCAGATAAGTGGGAGAAAAGAGATTCTCTTTATTATTGTCCTCTGCTGTTAAATATGCTTCATATGCATCACTGATGGCGCTGATATGGTAACTTGGGTCAAGCTCTATTTGTACGCCATCATCATTGAATTGTGCACCTATCTGTTCAGTCATTTTTGCAGCTCCTTCATTTGCCCAAATTTCTGCATTTTTAAATTCGGGCATTAGGATGCCTGCCATAGTCACCGCTTGTGCCTGAGTCAACAGGATATTACCACTTTGGTAATAATTGATGCGCATGCATTCTACATGTTTGGCAAAAGCTGCCAGGAATGTTGAAAGCCATTCAGGAGTGAAGTTTTTTGACTGAATGAAATAAGCCATGATGTCAATTTGTGAAATGACACGTTCGGCTACTTGTAGCCCTTTCCATTGATAGTCTTTATCATTCTCGCTACCACCTTCAGGCGGAAATTTTGTTCCATCTTCATAGGGATAGGTTTTCAGCCAGTCTTGATAAACAGTTTTCCAGGATTCAATGTAGCGTTCATCCTTACTTACAGCATAAGCCTTGGCTTGTGGTAGCATCCATTGGTGGCGATGACGCTGATAGCGGAATTCTTGGTCGGTGACACCTTCAACTTCCAACTCCCAATTAATCAATTGTCCGTCCTTGCCTTTAAAAGAGTAGGGTGTTCCGTCTTTATCCGCAAATCCTTTCACATAGAATTTGTAGTCTAACGCATAGTCCGCTATCTTTTGGTCGGCTTCTGTGATAGTAGGATTAAACAAGTTGACATTTCGGTTTACCACATCAACTCGAGTACGATAATAGTCCAGCAATTTAACTAAAGCAGTGTATTTATCGCCTGCTTCAAAAGCTGTTTTTACCTTTTCCAATCCCGGGTAGTCGAGATTGATTACATCAAAAACTTTCTCGTCAATAGTTGCATCCGGATCTGGTTCTGCCGGCATTTCCACATCGATGTTACCACCGCCTGAGAAATCAGCTTCATCATCTACGCAACTTGTTGTACAGAGACACAATGAAAACAAAAAAACAAAAAGTCCAGTGTTTTTCATAACTCTTTCTAAAATGTTACAATAATTAAAAATTCCTTGCCGCAAATATATTACATTGATTTCTAAGAGCTAATCTGTCTTGTTTATGCTTTCTTTGAAATCTGAATTTTATTATTAAATTTGTTGAATGAAATATCGTATTTGTTTAAAAAGCCTGCATGAGGTATTCTGAGAGGGGTGTTCGGATGAATAGGAACTATCCTTTCTTATGTGCATTCTATCAGTATCTTATCAGAAAAAATGTTAGCCTGTACCTCCTTCACCCTTCACAACTCTTTATTCATGCGGGATAGCGGGTGAAGCCCGGTTGTAGAGCTTCATTGGCAATGCTATACAGTTGCATCTAAAACTCCACACCTTACCACCCGAAAGTGCAGGCATTTGCTTGGCAAACCTCAGGGATTTTATCTGTTATAGAGCGGCATTTCACTCGCAAAGACGCGGTGTTTCGGACGCTAACATGCGGTGTTTTGAAAAGCAAAATTGCCTTGCGGGATAAGGCCTATCCTTTTACTTTTTTAATGTACTCCGTCGGCAAACAGCCTATATACTTCTTAAAGCAAGTTGCAAAATAAGAAGATGAATTAAATCCCACCATGCTGCTTACTTCGGTTACCGTATAACGTCCGCTTTTCAGCAGTTCGGTAGCCCTTTTGAACCGTACTTTACGGATAAAGTCGATGGCTGACTCTCCGGTGATTGCTTTCAGTTTCAAATGCAGGTTGGAGCGGCTCATATTCATCTTTTGCGCAAATTCATCGGTAGAGAACTCAAAATTATCAATGTTTTCTTCTACGATGCTTACGGCGCGTTTCAGCAACTCTTCATCCATGGCATTGAAAGTAATCTTCTCCGGTTCCACTTCCAAGGATTTGGCGTACTTCTCGAGCATGTGGCGGCGGGTACGCATCATGTTCTGTATCTTGGAAGTGAGGACGGCGATGGAGAAAGGCTTGGAGATATAATCATCCGCACCTACTTGCAGGCCTTCCAACTGGTCTTTTATGTCGGTTTTGGCAGACAGGATGATAACCGGAATGTGGCAGGTACGAATATTCTGTTTGATATTCTTACATAGCTTGATACCGTCCATTACAGGCATCATGACATCGGTGATAATAATGTCCGCCTCATGGTTCTTCAGTTTTTCCAAGGCTTCTTCACCGTTTCCGGCTTCCAGTATGTTGAACAATGCAGCCAAACCGCTGCTGAGATAATGGCGAATCTCCTGATTGTCTTCCACAATAAGGATGGTTCCGCGTTTCTTGTCGCCCGTTTCTATGGCTTCATTCTCCATTTTCTCCGTATCGATGAAATACATTTCTTTGGAGTTGGTGGAGTACACCTGCTCTTCTTCCTTGGAAGTGTTGGAGCCTGCCAGCTCGGTGGTCTTATAAACGGCCAGGTCTTGCGGCAGATAGACGGAGAATGTACTTCCCTTGCCCTCTTCGCTCTCCAGTTCGATGCGTCCGTGGTGCAAATCGACCAGACGCTGTACCAGCGACAGTCCGATGCCGCTTCCTATATGCTGGCTTTCTATCTGATAGAAGCGTTCGAACACTTTACCCTGCTTATTGATAGGAATGCCGGCACCGGTGTCGCTCACTTGCAGTATCAGCCAGTTGTTTTCCTCTTTCAGGGTAACGGTGATACTCTTTCCGTTGTCCGTATATTTGAAAGCATTGGACAAAAGATTGTTGACAATCAGTTCCAGATAGTTAGGGTCGAAAAGTTCCTCTTTTTCTTCCAAATCGGAGTGGAAAGCGTAGTGTATCTCTTTGTGGCGTGCCAGCTTGTCATAATACAGGAAGTTCTCGCGTATCAGGCGATATGCATTGCCTTTCTTTATTTTCAGTTCGAAAACTCCGAGTTCCGCCCGGCGGTAGTCCATAAGCTGGTTGACAAGATGCAGCAGGCGGTTGGCATTCCGCTGGATGTATTCCAGTTGGTTGCGGGTCCAGCGGTCGTTGATTTTACTGATGACCTCTTGAAGCGGTGCCAGGATTAAGGTAAGCGGTGTACGGAGTTCATGCGAAATGTTGATGAAGAAGCGCATCTTCATCTGGTTGATTTCTTCGCGGTGTTCCTTGTCGCGGCGTTCGATTTCAAGCTCTGCTTCCATTTTCTTGCGCATCCAGAAGAAGCGGAATACGAATGTGACAAAGCCGGCAAAAGTGGCAAGGAACAGTATGACAGCCCACCAGGTCTTGTACCACACGGGCAGAATAACGATTTCCAGTACGGTAGGCGTGGTGTTCCATTTGCCGTCGTTATTGGCGGCTTTCACCATGAAGTGATAAGTACCTTGCGGCAGGTTGGAGTAGGACACCGGATGCCTGTCCGTGAGGTAGTACCACTCTTTATCGTAACCGTCTAATTTGTAGGCGAATGTATTATGCTGTCCGGAGATGTAGTTCGATACGACAAACTCCAGGGAGAATGCTGTCTGCCAGGATTTCAACGTGATGCTTTCCGTGTCGCTGATGTTCTTGCTCAGAATGCCGGTTTCATCGTCGGGACGGACGGTCTTGTTGAAAAGCTGTAGCTTGGTAATTACTACCGGCGGGGTATAGGGATTGTCCTGCAACAGTTCCGGACGGAATGTGGTAAGGCCGTTTATGCCTCCGAAGTACATCTCGCCATCGGAAGTGCGGTAGCAGGAAGAGGTGTTGAACTGATTGCTCTGCAATCCGTCCGCTTCGGTGAAGTTGCGGAATTTCTCCGTTTCCGGATTGAAGCATGAGATACCCCGGTTGGTACTCATCCACAGGCGGCCGTAAGAGTCTTCGAGAATGCCGTAAACCACGTTGTTGGGCAGTCCGTCGGCTTTGGTATACCGTTTAATCTGCTTGGCTTTCTCGTCGAAACAATAGAATCCTTCGCGTGTACCTATCCAGACCAAGCCGTTGTTTGCCTCGTAGATGTAATTGGTAAATGCTTTCGTAGCGGTGGATTCGGGTAAAATGTCCGCTTTCTGTATGGAGGTTCCATGCTGGTTGAATACGGACACGCCTTCCTCACCGCCTATCCAAAGACGCTTTTTGGAATCCCGGAACAGGGTAGTAATCTTCTGGACGTTGATTGGCGTTCCGTCATTTTCCTGAGTGATGGTGGTAAAACTCCGTTTTTCCGGGTTGAAGTGTACCAGAGCGCTTAATGTTCCTAAAAGGAAATTGTTCTCTCCGTCGGGAAGGATGGCATATACGTTCTCATTGATTAACGGGCTGTTGAGCTGGTTGAAGTTTTCCATGCGTCCGCTGTTGCGATGCAGGATGCTCAGGCCGCCGGCATGTGCGCCGATGTATACCAGTCCTCTCGGTTCGTCCACGTATACGGATTTGATGTTGTTGGAGCCTAAGCCGTCTTCGCGCTGGCTTTCCTGCAATGCGTAGTGGATGAACTTCTGAGCGCCGGGGACGTAGAGGTTCAAGCCGCCGTCGTTGGTTCCTATCCAAAGGTTCTTCTGCTTGTCTTCGACGATACAGCTTGCAACATTGTCGCTCAGCGAGTTCTTGAACGGGATGTGCTCTATGTTCTTGAAGCGGTTGCGGATGGGGTGGTAATAATTCAGTCCGCCGAAATACGTTCCCAGCCACATGCCGCCTTGCGAGTCCATGAAGATACTGCGTACGGAGCGTTGCGACAGGCTGCCGCTTTCTACGGGATTGCTGCTGTAGGACATGAACGAGTCGTTGCCTTCATGGTAGATGTTGAGGTCGTTGAAAGTTCCTATCCACAAGCGGTTTTGTGAATCCAGTGCCAGTGAGCGGATATAGTTGGAGCTGATGGATTGCGGGTCGGAAGGGGAATGCCTGTATGTTTTGACTTCCCGGGTCTTGGGGTTGACAAGGAGAAGACCGGAACCTTCCGTAGCTACCCATATACGGGTAGGAGATTGCTGCAGGATGCTTTGGATTTGCTTGCTGCCTGGAATGTAAGCGAGTTTTTCGAGTGTATTCTTCGGAATGGAATAGCAGTACAGACCATCCGACGGTGTGCCTATATAGATTTGGTCGTCATGCCTGTACAGGGCGGATGCAACCATTTTGTGCATTGCCGTGCCGAATATGTCGTCTACAAAACGGGATGCGGGGATGTCGAACATAGTCAGCCCTTCGAGCGTGCTGATAAGTAGCTGCTCCGGCGAAAGTTCCACAATGCCGTTGACTTGCAGGTGCTTGCCGTTCTTTTCGAGGAAGAAGTTCTGGAACTTGTCTTTTTCCTCGTCATAATACGACAGACCGTCGCGGGTGCCGATCCATACACGCCCCTTGCTGTCGGTCATAACAATGCGGGAGATGTCGTTGGCGATGCTGTTGGGGTCGTTTTCATCGTGCTGATATACGGTAAATGTGTATCCGTCGTACTTGTTGACACCGTCGTAGGTGGCGAACCACATATTGCCGAGCTTGTCCTGCGCTATGGAGAAGACCGTGCTTTGTGACAGACCGTCGTTAATGGATATATAAGAAAAGTTTATCTGTCCCCAAGCTTCCGGATAAGCGTTAGAGACTCCCGTTATACATAAAATAAACAGGATGGTTGTTATCTTTTTCAGGATACTCATTATTGAACCGTAAAATTTATGATGGACCAAAGATACTAATATCTTTCAGAATTTCTATATCTTGTGGAGTATTTGCACAAATATAGGGTTTTCCGAAACAAATAGGGGATAGGTGTGAGGCGCAGCTTTCGTACTTTTGCCGCATCGTTTTTAAGTTTAATATCAAATAAGGATGAAGAAAAACATTTTTGCTATCTGCATGGTGACGGCAGCGGGGTGCATGGCAACGCTGACCGCACAAACCAAAGGCGCTGAAACGTTGGTTCCCCTGACCGAACGGGTGAATGTTCAGGCAGACTCTGCACGTATCGACCAGATTATAGACGGTCGCTGGGTGGCTGTCGGTGCAAAGAAGAAACACGCGATTCAGCGGGATTTTACATGTCTGTTCAACGGCAAGCCTTCTTACCGTTTCGAACTGCGTCGGGAGGACAATACATTGGAGGGATACGGCAAGGGAGAAACCAAAGGCCGCGCCGAGCTTTCTTATTGTTATGCCACTTCGGCGGATTTTAACGGACTGCCGGCGGATGCTTACCGGAAAGCGCAAATTACGAAAACCGTATATCATCACGGAAAAGGCATCTGTCCGCAAGGGGCTTCGCGCGACTATGAGTTCTCCGTATATATCCCGTCTGATTTGGACAGCAATGTGTCCACCATTTTTGCCCAATGGCACGGCATGCCCGACCGCACGCTTGTGCAGACTCCTGCGGGTGAGGTGAAGAAGCTGACTGTTGACGAGTTCATAGAGCTGGATAAGACTACTATCTTCAAGAAGAATACCGGATATGAAAAGGTGGCGAAGTTGGATAAGCAGGGAAATCCGGTGAAAGATAAAAAGGGAAACCCTGTTTATAAGGCAGGAAAGAAAAACGGCTGGCTGGTAGAGCAGGGTGGTTATCCGCCGCTGGCTTTCGGATTTTCCGGCGGCTGGTTCTACATCAAGGCCAATTCGGACCGCCGCTGGCTGACCGACAAAGACGACCGTTGCAATGCCAATCCGGAAAAAACTCCGATAATGAAGCCCGTTACTTCCGAATACAAGGCTTCTACGATAGCCTATAAAATGCCTTTTGCCGACTTCCCCAAAGATTGCTGGGTGACTTTCCGCATTCATATCGACTGGACCACCTACGGCAAGGAAGCCGAAACCATCGTGAAACCGGGTAAACTGGATGTGCAGATGGAGTATGCCGACAAAAAGAAAACCGTTAAAGAGCATATCGTGAATAACGAAGAAATCCTGATAGGACGCAACGACGACGACGGCTACTACTTCAAGTTCGGTATCTATCGCGTAGGCAACAGTACAGTGCCGGTATGCTATAGGTTGGCGGTTAGGGATTAGTGATAACACTAATCGCTAACCTCTCTTTCTCTGGTAGACGAGGCAGGTGGTGAGGAAGTAAATTCCGGTTTGTATCCATAGGGCCTGATACTCGAAAGCTACTTCGTTGAGGGTGGCTCCCATGCTGTTGATACGTACATAGCCGTTGATTCCGAAAGTGGAAGGGAAGATATAGGAAAAATACTTCCAGAATTCGGGCATTGCGGCGCCCGGCCAGGAGATGCCGGAGAGGAATAATAGCGGTACGGAAGTGAACACAAACAATAACATACAGGTTTCCCGGTTGCGTATGGCAATGGATGTTGTCATTGCAAAGAAGATGCAGGCTGTCAGGTAGGGCAGGGCAAACAGAGCCAGCACACTGGGAATTGCTATCTGGTTGAGGCTGAAAAGGCGCGGTACTACACATAGTATGTACACGGCTACCAGCGAGTAGACCATAAAATAACTCAATCCTTTTCCCATGACGATACGGAGTGTTCCGTTGTAATGAGGGTCGTCAGGAATCAGTCCTTTGAACCGGTTTTGCTCGCGGGCTGTTCCGGCAGCCAGACCGATACCCAGCAGCAGTGTCTGCTGTATAATCAGTATGAGTACGGCAGGTATCAGGAAGGCGGCAAACCCGTTGGTGGGGTTGAAGATGGCTATGTCCTCATACTCGATGGGGTAGGCTGTTATTTCATCCTGGCGGGCGGTAGTATTGCCGGCACGTTCCATTTTAATATCCGCATTCATGGCGAGCGACACGTTGGTGTTGGCAGTGAGCAATGCCTTGTAATAGAGCAGTCCGCTCATGTCGCAGAAGATGCTGACTTGCGTCTGTTTGCCCCGGACTATGTCATCGCTGAAACCGGAAGGTATGTAGATGATGCCGTATGCCTTGCGCTCTTTCAGCATGAGTCTGGCTTCTTCCATATCGGCGCAATGCGCCACGATGCTTGTTTCGGGACTGGCATCCACTTTCCTCAGATATTCCCGGCTCAGGGAACTGCGCGAGTTGTCCACCACCACGGCAGGTACTTCACGGACTGTTTCGTTGGTATAGATGAACGAATATATCAAAGGATATGTCAACGGAACGAGTACAAAGAATATCAGCACACCCTGGTCGCGAAAGAGGTTGCGTAATTCCTGCTTCCATATATAGAACAGGTCGTATATGCCTTGTACTACTTTCTGTTTGAAGGTAATCTGTTTCATCAGGGTAGATATTTATAGTGTATCAATGCTTCTTTCAGCCTGCGGGCCACAAGGAAAGGAAGCATCATGAAAACAAGCAGTGCCACATAGTTCATCCACGAGTAAATCATGGGATAGCCGTTCAGGGCCTGGTCTGCGTAGATAAGGAAGTAATGGCGCAGGGGAAACAGGTTTGCCAGGCCTTGCAGTACGGGATGCATCGCCATGGCGGGAAATGACAGTCCGCACATGGAGAACGACAGTACGCCCCATAGGGAAGCAAAGCTGAGTCCCAGACGCAGGGTGGGCAGAGTACCTATCATCAGTATGCCCATACCTTGCGATGCCAGCACCAGGCAGAGCGTGGCGAGCAGCATCGGCAGTATCCCGCTGTTGCAGGGGAAATGCAGGAAACCGTACAGGTATGTGTTGTATAAGATTCCCATAAGGAAGAATACGGCTGTATGCGGCAGCAGCTTTCCGGCAAGGGATATCCAGATGGAACCGTTGCCCGTGCGCAACCATTCGTGGGCGGTACGCTCCTTGATTTCCACCCCGATGGAGTAGACGGTTATCATAAAGATAAGCAGCATCAGTACGCCCGGAGCAAAAGTGTTGCACAGGTATACGGAGTAATTCAGCCACGGATTGTTCAGCGGATGGGTGTCGATGACAATCGGTTGCAGGAATGCCATTGCCTGCTCTTCCGTTGCGCCTTTGGCGTATAGTGCGGTGCGTGCGGCGGCTCCCGATGCCAGTTCGCTCATCATCTTCATGTCTTTAAAAAGCAGTGAACCGGCTATGAGCAGCGTATTGTTGGTGTAGAAGGATACTTTAGGCTGCCGCTGTGCCTGTGCTTTGGCGGCTGTTCCTTCGGGAATGTAGTAGAAGCCGTAAATCTCTCCTTTCTGCATGGCGATGCGTGCATCGGAAATATCGGGATAGCGGGCTACGACGGCGGTTTGCTCAAAAGCATCCAGGTTGCGCACCAATTGGCGTGAAGTGGCGGTCATGTCCCGGTCCACCACGCCGACGGGCATGTCGGTAGGTAAGCCGGAATCCATTAGCGTTGTGAAGAATATATAGCAGAACAGAGGCGCTATGACCATGCAGAACAGGTATAGCGGGCGCGAAACGAGCCGTCGCAACTCGCGTTTCATCACATTCAGCAGGGCCGTGTATTTGTTGTTCTTCTTCTCCATTATCACTCTGTCACCTTATTGTTTTACAACCTTATGCAATCTTGTCACTTATTCAATATCACGCTCATACCCGGACGCAGGCCTTCTGTCTTCTCCAGTGGAGATGCCTTGACTTCAAATGTCTTTAAGTCGAACTGTCCGGTTGTTTTGGTAGCTTTCCAAGCGGCGTATGTGCCGAGGTCTTTCAGGTAGTATACTTTCAGGCGGATGTTCCTGTCGAGGGCGGGGATGAAAGCTTCAAATTCGGTTCCCATGCCCAGTCCCTGCAATAAATCCTCGCGCACGTTGAAAGTGACCCACATATCGTCCATAACGGCAATGTTCATGATGGGGGCGCCTGTGCCTACCAGTTCGCCTGTTTTGGGGAATATTTCGGAAACCTCTCCGGCAGTCTGCGCTATCAGGCAGGTTTCCCTGATGTATGATTCCACTTCGGCAACAGCACCTTTCGCACGCTCTACCAGGGCGGCTGCGGCAGCCTTGTCCTCGCGTTCCGCGCCGTTCTTCGCCATAGTGTACTGGGCTTGTGCAGCTTTTTCAGTAGCTTGTGCGGCATCGCGCTGGGCGGTAACTTCGTCCAGTTTCTGGGCGGACATCACTCCCTGGTCGTGCAGGTTCTTTACGCGTTTGTACGATTTTTCGGCAATGGCAAGTCCTGCCCGGGCTTTTTGCCACATTTCATAAGCTGCCTGTATCTGTTCCTGGCGGGCGCCTTTCAAGGCTTTTTCGTTTTGGGCTTGTGCGGCGGCTTCGGCAGCACGGGCCTGTTCCAGTTTTGCCTGCACATCCGGAGCTTCGAGAATGGCAAGCGTATCTCCTGCCTGCACGCTCTGTCCCTCTTTCACCCGGAACTCCAGGATACGTCCCGGTACTTTGCTCGATACGCGATACTCTGTTACTTCGGCCTGCCCTTGTATGATTTCCGGCCCTTTGCGCAGCATGAAGAAACCTACGAGGGCAACGATGGCAATTACTCCCGTCAGGGTGAGGAATGCCAGCAACATGTTACTGTTTTGTGATTTTGTATCCATTATTGTAATTTATGATTTCAGTTTTTAATTCTCGATATTCAGACTTCCCGTTGCTTTCTTCAGATAGATTTCCGTCAGCTTCACGTCTATCTGTGCATCTATCTTTTCCGATTGGGCGGACAACCAGGCGGTGTGGGCTTCCAATACATTGCTTGCCGGGATAACCCCTTCCTCGAATCCGAGAGTGGCATAGCGCAGGTTCTCATCAGCCTTTTCCAGGTTCTTCTCCGCCATGATAAGTTTCTTGGCCGCTTCGTTTACCTTGAAAACCGATTGGCTGACCTGCAGTTCTATCTTTTCTTTGGCATCGTCCAGTTGGTACCGGCTGATGCGTGCTTCGGACTTGGCGGCTTTTACCTTGTAGATGCCTTCTCCCCAGTGCCAGACAGGTATGCTGACCATGACGCCTACGTTCCACATGCCCTTGAACTTGTTTTCGAAGCTGTTGAATACGGACGGATTGGTTGCCATATAGTTTCCGATAAGCGCTACGGACGGCAGGAATTCCGAACGGGTCACGTTCACCTTCTGCTTATAGATTTGTGCGGCGAGTTCCAGGCTGCGCACTTCCGGCCGTGTGGCATATACACTATTCATGTCGATGCTGCCGCTGTCGGCCGGGGTGGGGAGCAGGTCGTCTTCCTGCTCGTCTGCCAGAGTGACGGGAGTGGAAAGGTCTAATCCGCATAGTTGGCATAGCAACATTCTGGAAAGGCTCAAACCGTCGTTTACTTTTGTCAGTGTCATTTCGGCTTCGTTCACTTTGACTTTTACCGATAGTCCGTCCGCTTTGGTCGCCACTCCTTCGGCAATCATCTTGTCTATGTCGCTTTCCAGTTTTTGCAGGAGTTCGAGATAGCCTTCCGCCAGTTTCTTCTTGTTGGCGAGAGACACCACTTGCCAGTATGCCTGGTCGGTACTCAGAATTACTTCCTGCATTCCGCTGTTGTGCTGCTGGCGTGCCAGTTCTTCGGCATATCTGGTTATTTTGTTGTAGGCGCGTATCTTACCGCCCATATAGAGGGGCTGGGTCAGCGTCAGCGCTCCGGCATACATATTGCGTGTGTCGGTGCGGAAAGCATCTACGAGCGATTGTCCCAATCCGTTGAGCGGGGTGGCAATGTCTATATTGCCCAATGATTGCACAAGTGCCATGAATTGCGGGTTCTGTGCCAGTTGCGGGTATTGGGTCATCATTCCCTGGATTCCGTTTTGCAGCGCGCCGCTTACCTGCGTTCCTACACTGCCGAGCGCACTTTTCTGTGCATCGTTCAACAAGGAAAACTCTTTCTGGTTGCGCATATATCCGCCGGTAGCGGAAATCTTGGGCAGATAGTTTGTAAATGCTTCTTTTTTACGGTAGTGCGCCGCATTGATTTTCTCGCGGCTTATCAGCAGCTCCTTATTGTTGGCTACGGCCAGTGCACGGCAACTATCCAGGCTCAGGATGCCCTGCGCGCTCGTTGGCAGCATCAGGCAGGTCAAGTAGATGAAACAGAAGAACTTTTTCATTGTATCTATACATTGTAAATGTTGTGGGAATATTGTTTTATGAAGCAACAATAATTGCATAAACAACGATGCAAATGTATAGGGTTTCAATGATATTACAAAATAAATTGCGGATTTTTTGATTTAAGGGAGGGGAAGAAACAGAAAACAATCTTTTTCAGAGAAAAGAACAAAAGAACAAATTTTAGTTTTGGCACACCTCAAATTTGTTCTTTTGTTCTTCTGTCCGAATTAATCCGAATCATCCGAATCAATCCAGATTGAACGACTGTGAACCGATAAGCGTTCCGTCCGAGAATATGTCTACACGGTAGCTTCCTGCGTACAGGAACTCTTCGACATCCCAATACACCGTTACGTTCTGTTCCTCGCCGTTATATTCTATATATTTCTTGATGGAATATACCAGTTCGCGGTTTTCATAGGGGAATGTATTGGAATCGCTTTTGCTCAATACGCCGTTGTCCGGTTTGGTGATACGGACGTAGAGGGTGCGTTCGCCTGTTTCGGCAGTTATGTTCTTGACGATTGTAAAGTTGATTTTCAGCTTGACGACGTCTTTTACCTTTTTGGCTTTCTTGCCCCGCTTGTTGGCGGCAAAGATGTTGATGTTCGTTGCATCGAGCTGGGCCGCAAGCGTCACTTTCTTATTCAGGTTTTTCTTTTCTTCGGCAAGACTGCTGATTTGTTGCGAAGCGACGTTGTATTTACGGGTAACGTCGGCTATCACCTCTTTCTGATGGGTAGTGAGGCGGCTCAGGGAGTCTATCTGGTTGATATAGCCTATCATTACTTTGCGCAGGGTTGCCAGTTCTTTCTTCAAGCGGCGTATTTCGGTGGCATTGGTACTTTTTACGGTACGGAGCTCTTCCAGCAGACGCTGCGTTTTCAGTTGTTCCTGCTCCAGAAGGACGGAAAGGGAGTCGTTGGATACGGTGAGCTTCAATTCATCGTACTGCTTGGCGAAGTCGGTGTACTGGTTTTCCAGGTCTTCCTTTTCCAGGTTGAATTCCTGCACCAACTCGTTGTTGGCGCGTTTTTCTGAAATCAGCAATACGGTAACACCTATTAATAATAGTATCAGAATGCTTCCGACAACAACCTGAAGCGTATTTTTCTTGTTGGTCATTTTGATAGTGTTTAGTGGTTAATGATTGGTGATTGACAGACGGATGCTTCCCTCTATAATCGTAAATCGCCGCAAAAATAATCATTAATCACCAATCACTGATCACTAACCCCAATCAAATTCTTCATTTAACTAAAATTATTACGGAAATATTTCTTTAATCAGGAATGTCGTTGTATTTTTGTAGCAACTTTATAGAACACTAATAAACAAAAACTTTAGAAATTATGTCAAAAGTAACCGTAGTAGGTGCAGGTAACGTAGGTGCTACATGCGCTAATGTGTTAGCCTTTAATGAAGTGGCTGACGAAGTGGTAATGCTGGATGTTAAAGAAGGCGTTTCAGAGGGTAAAGCAATGGATATGATGCAGACTGCTCAACTGTTGGGCTTCGATACCACTGTTGTAGGTTGTACCAACGATTATGAGAAGACTGCTAACTCCGATGTTGTGGTAATCACTTCCGGTATTCCCCGTAAGCCGGGTATGACCCGCGAAGAGTTGATTGGTGTGAATGCAGGCATCGTTAAGTCGGTTGCGCAGAACATTCTGAAATATTCTCCCAACGCTATCCTCGTGGTTATCTCCAACCCGATGGACACTATGACTTATCTGTCTTTGAAATCTCTGGGTATCCCCAAGAACCGTATCATCGGTATGGGCGGCGCTTTGGACAGCTCTCGTTTCAAATACTTCCTGTCTCAGGCTTTGGGCTGCAATGCCAACGAAGTAGAAGGTATGGTTATCGGCGGTCACGGTGATACTACCATGATTCCTCTGGCTCGTCTGGCTACGTACAAAGGCCAGCCGGTAAGCACGCTGTTGAGCGCGGAAAAACTGGATGAAGTAGTTGCTTCCACTATGGTAGGCGGCGCTACGCTGACTAAGTTGCTGGGTACTTCTGCATGGTATGCTCCGGGTGCGGCAGGTGCTTATGTGGTTGAATCCATCATCCACAACCAGAAGAAGATGATTCCTTGCTCGGTATATCTGGAAGGTGAATACGGCGAATCGGATATCTGCATCGGTGTTCCCGTTATCCTTGGCAAGAACGGTATCGAAAAGATTGTTGAACTGGAACTGAACGCTGACGAAAAAGCTAAATTCGCTGCCAGCGCCGCTGCCGTTCACAAGACAAATGCTGCTCTGAAAGAAGTAGGCGCTCTCTAATCGGGAGACGACCTGGAATATAATAAGTAAAGCCTCGCAGACTTTTGCCGGAAAGGGAAAGTTGCGGGGCTTTTGCGTTTTTACTATCTTTGGACATACCCTCGTGGGAGTTATCTCACATCTGCTCCCCACATCATCTTATTCCGCAACGTATCGAAAAAGATGTGATTGAATCGTTTCACTACCTTTATGGAATAGTCCGCACGTGAAATAGTGAGCCGCGTAGTCTCCTTGCACGATTCGCTCCGTCCGTCGACGGCTACGAGGAAGTTGTGGCTACGGCTTTCCACATCGAGCGTGATTTCCCAGTCGTCGCAGATGACAATGGGACGTACATTCAGGCTGTGAGGGGCAACGGGGGTGATGGCGATGGTCTTGCTGTGAGGCACAATGACCGGGCCGCCCACACTTAGCGAATAGGCGGTGGAACCGGTAGGGGTGGCAATGACCAGTCCGTCGGCCTGATAAGTGGTGAGGTGTGCTCCGTTGATGGCGGTATGGATGCTTATCATGGACGAACTGTCGCGTTTCAGTACGGCTATTTCATTGAGGGCGTACGGATATTCCATCAGTTTTTCATTATCGCACTTCAACTGCAATACGCTGCGTTCCTCTACTTTATAGTGGTTGTTGTAGATTTCGTCAATCGTTTCTTCCATTTCTTCGGGCGATATGTCGGCCAGAAAGCCGAGGCGTCCCGTATTGATGCCCAGAATAGGAATGTTTTTCTTGCCTACACGGCTGGCGGCTTTCAAAAACGTGCCGTCACCGCCGATGCTGATAACCATATCAGCGCGGAAATCGTCACCGTCGAACAATTCGGCGGGCGGAATGTTGAGGTGTAGGTCGGAAGTCAGGAAATTATAGAACTCGCGGCAGACACAGAGTTGTGCCTGATGCTGAGCCAGCAGGCGGAAAAGATTTTCGGCATGCGATGACTTTTTCGCCTGGTAGGTATTTCCGAATATGGCAAATTTCATAATTGTTTTCTGTTTTTGTAAGATGCAAAAATAGTTTTTTTCTCAGAATGCTGCCAACATATTGCTATTATTTGTACTTTTGCCCCAAACTATAAGCCGAATTATGACTAGATTAAGTGTAAATATTAATAAAGTAGCGACATTGCGTAACGCACGCGGAGGAAATGTGCCTAATGTTGTAAAAGTGGCGTTGGATTGCGAGAGTTTTGGAGCCGACGGTATAACGGTGCATCCGCGTCCCGATGAAAGACATATCCGTAAGAGCGATGTTTACGACCTGCGTCCGTTGTTGCGCACGGAGTTTAATATAGAGGGATATCCCGCACCCGAATTTATCGACTTGGTGCTGAAAGTGAAACCGCATCAGGTAACGTTGGTTCCGGATAGCCCCACTCAGTTGACTTCCAACTCCGGCTGGGACACGAAAGCCAATCTGGAGTTTCTGACCGAAGTGCTGGAAGCGTTCAATACCGCCGGTATCCGTACGTCGGTATTCGTGTCTACCGATGCGGAAATGATAGAGTATGCCGCCAAAGCCGGTGCCGACCGGGTGGAACTCTATACCGAACCCTATGCTACGGCATTCCCTAAAAATCCGGAAGCTGCGGTAGCTCCTTTTGTGGAAGCAGCCAGAACGGCGCGCAGCCTGGGACTGGGACTGAATGCAGGCCATGACCTGAGTCTGGAAAATCTGAATTATTTCTATAAAAACATACCCTGGCTGGATGAGGTCTCTATCGGTCATGCGCTGATTAGCGATGCTTTGTATCTGGGATTGGAACGTACCATTCAGGAATATAAAAACTGTCTCCGCTGATGAATCTTATGTTGTTATTGGCCCAAGTGGCTCCGGCGTTGGCCGATTCTGTTGCCGGCGCCAATCCGGTACTTACTCCCATTGCCGCTCCCGATGAAATGAACCTGTGGAGCATGGCTGTCAAGGGTGGTTGGATTATGGTAGTGCTCGGAGTACTCTCCGTAGTGTGCTTCTATATTCTGTTCGAGCGCAATTACGTTATCCGTAAGGCGGGCAAGGAAGACCCTATGTTTATGGATAAGATCAAGGATTATATTCTGGGTGGTGAGATTAAGGCTGCCATTGCCTATTGCCGCAGTGTGGATACGCCTTCGGCACGGATGATAGAGAAAGGTATCAGCCGGTTGGGACGCCCGGTGAATGATGTGCAGGTAGCTATAGAGAATGTCGGCAACATCGAAGTGGCGAAACTGGAAAAGGGGCTGACCATCATGGCTACCATTTCGGGCGGCGCTCCGATGATTGGTTTCCTGGGTACGGTGACCGGTATGGTGCGTGCTTTCTTTGAAATGGCGAATGCCGGTAACAATATCGACATCACCCTGCTTTCCGGCGGTATATACGAGGCCATGATTACTACGGTAGGCGGTTTGATTGTGGGCATCATCGCCATGTTCGCCTACAATTACCTGGTGACGCTGGTGGACGGTGTGGTAAATAAAATGGAAGCCAAGACAATGGCTTTCATGGATTTGCTGAACGAGCCTGCCAAATAAATCATAATTCATAAATCAGAAACAACGACCGTGTTACAACGTAGAGCAAAAATATCACCCAATTTCAGTATGGCGTCCATGACGGATGTTATATTCCTGCTGTTGATTTTCTTTATGATTACTTCTACGGTAGTATCACCGAATGCAATCAAGGTATTGCTTCCGCAGGGAAAACAGCAGACATCCGCCAAGCCGCTGACAAGGGTTATCATTGATAAGGACTTGAACTACTATGCCGCTTTCGGTAATGATAAGGAACAGGCGCTGGCTTTGGACGAGCTGACTCCTTTTCTGCAATCGTGCGCAGCGAAAGAGCCCGAAATGTATGTGGCATTGTATGCCGATGAGTCCGTCCCCTATCGGGAAATTGTGAAGGTGCTGAATATCGCTAATGAGAATCATTTCAAGATGGTGCTGGCTACACGCCCGCCTGAGAATAAGTAAACGGTGTTAACCGTAAATAGCTAAATCGTAAATCGGAACGGTGAATCGGAAGAAGAAAGGAAAATATATAGGATTGGCAGGTGCGTTGTTGGTGCATGTTGTTGTCATTGCCCTTTTGATACTGGTGGGATTTACCTTGCCCGAACAGTCGGAGGAAGGCGGTGTGCCTGTGATGATGGGAGAAACGCCTGATGCGTGGGGGGCTGCCGACCCTTCTTTGGTTGAAGTGGAGACGATGCCGGAAGAGGCCGCTCCGGAAATGCCGGAAGAGGCGGAGCAGGAGCTGCTGACGCAGGAAGATGAAGAAACCGTTGCCATAAAGCCTAAGGCGGAAGAAAAGAAGAAAGAGGTGAAGAAACCCGAAAAGAGCGCTGCCGAGAAAGCCGAAGAGGCGCGTAAGCTGGCTGCGGAAAAAGCGGAGCGTGAACGGAAGGCAGCCGAAGAAGCTGCCCGCAAACGTGTAGCGGGAGCTTTCGGCAAAGGTGCGCAAATGGGTAGCAAGGGTGCTACGGAAGGAACCGGTGTGCAGGGAAGTCCTACGGGAAACTCTTCGGAAGGGGCAACTGCCGGGACCGGCGGATACGGGACCTTTAACCTTGGCGGACGCTCCATAGGCGAGGGCGGATTGCCGCGTCCCGTATATAATGTGCAGGATGAGGGAAAAGTGGTGGTTACCATTACCGTAAATCCAGCCGGACAGGTTATCGGCACTAGCATCAACCGCCAGACGAATACCGTAAACCCCGCCTTGCGGAAAGCTGCCGAAGACGCGGCGAAGAAAGCGAGGTTCAATACGGTAAGCGGATTGAGTAACCAGACGGGGACGATTACATATTATTTTAATCTAAAATAAGAGGAGAAACTATTATGGGTACAGTTTATGTGTTTTTTGCGGACGGTTTTGAAGAAATAGAGGCTTTCACTTCGGTCGATGTAATGAGACGTGCGGGGTTGAATGTGGAAATGATTACGGTTACTCCTGACGAGATTGTGAAGGGCGCTCATGGCGTACCGGTGCTTTGTGACAAGAATATCGTGAACTGTGACTTTTTCGACGCTGATTTGATATTGCTTCCGGGCGGTATGCCGGGTGCGGCCACTTTGGAGAAGTGCGATGACTTGCGCAGACTGATTTTACGCTTTGCCGAAGAAAACAAACCGATTGCAGCCATTTGCGCCGCTCCTATGGTGCTCGGCAAACTGGGACTGTTGAAAGGTAAGAAAGCTACTTGCTATCCGGGTTTTGAACAATATCTGGAGGGTGCCGACTGCACCGGAGCGATGGTGGAAAAAGACGGCAATGTCATTACAGGAAAAGGTCCGGGCGCTGCCATGGAGTTTGCTTTGGCGGTAGTGGAATTGCTGCAGGGCAAGGATAAAGTTGCCGAATTGAAAGAGGCGATGATTGTCTGATTGTAAATTATGAAGAGGCTGTGTGAATCCAATGAAGTATGTTCTGATTGTAGCCGGCGGTAAAGGTTTGCGCATGGGATGCGAACTTCCCAAACAATTTCTTCCGATAGGGGGAAAGCCTGTATTGATGCGTACCATAGAGGCCTTTTATGCGTATAGCCCGGAGATACGGATAATATTGGTGCTTCCATGCAACCAGCAGGCTTACTGGAATGAGTTGTGCCGGAAACATGGTTTTTCAATCCCTCATCAAATCGCAGACGGCGGAGAAACACGCTTCCATTCGGTGAAGAACGGACTGGCATTTGTTACAACACCGGGCTTGGTCGGAGTGCATGACGGGGTACGCCCTTTTGTGGCTCAGGAGGTTATAGCCCGTTGTTACTCCCTGGCTGCCGGGAAGCAGGCGGTGATTCCTGTGACGGATGTGGTGGAGACGGTGCGTCATTTGGTTGGCGAAGGAAGTGAAACTGTCAGCCGCGACGCATACAAGCTGGTACAGACTCCGCAGGTGTTTGATGCGGATTTGCTGAAACAGGCTTATGAGCAGCCTTATACTTCGCATTTTACGGATGATGCCTCGGTGGTCGAGGCATTGGGCAAGCCCGTTTATCTGACGGAAGGTAACCGGGAAAACATAAAGATAACCACTCCCTTTGATTTGAAAATAGCTGCCGCCCTTTTGGACTCATGTTCGATTTAACTACGCGTGACATAAAATATCTGTCGGGCGTCGGGCCGCAGCGTGCTTCGGTGCTCAATAAGGAATTGGGCATCTTTTCCTTCCATGATTTATTGTATTATTTTCCTTATAAATACGTAGACCGCAGCCGCATCTATCGCATCCGTGAAATAGACGGTGCGATGCCTTATATCCAGTTGAAAGGTGAAATCTTAGGCTTTGAAACGGCGGGTGAAGGACGACAACGGCGGCTGATAGCTCACTTCTCGGACAGTACGGGGATAGTCGACCTGATTTGGTTTCAAGGCATCAAATATCTGATAGGAAAGTACAAGGTTCATCAGGAATATATCGTATTCGGCAAGCCTACGGTGTTTAACGGCAGGATAAACATTGCGCATCCGGACATAGACCCGGCTTCCGAACTGAAGCTCTCTGCCATGGGGTTGCAGCCCTATTACAATACGACGGAGAAGATGAAGCGAAGCTCGCTCAACTCGCACGCCATCGAGAAGATGATGAAAAGCCTCGTCGGACAGTTGAACGAACCTCTGCCCGAAACGCTTTCTCCCGCCCTGCTGGCAGAGCACCATCTGATGCCGCTGACGGATGCTTTGATGAATATCCATTTCCCGTCCGGTCCGGATGTGCTGCGAAAAGCGGAGTACCGCCTGAAATTCGAGGAACTGTTCTATGTCCAGTTGAACATACTGCGTTATGCCAAAGACAGGCAGCGCAAATACCGGGGGTATGTTTTTGAGAAAGTGGGGGATATATTCAATGGCTTTTATTCCCGCAATCTTCCTTTTGAGTTGACGAACGCTCAGAAACGCGTGTTGAAGGAGATACGCCGGGACTTGGGTGCGGGCAGGCAGATGAACCGTCTTTTGCAGGGAGATGTGGGGAGCGGAAAGACATTGGTGGCGTTGATGAGTATGCTGATTGCGCTTGATAACGGTTATCAGGCATGTATGATGGCGCCTACCGAAATATTGGCAAACCAACATTACGAAACGATTCGCGAACTATTGTACGGAATGGATGTACGGGTTGAACTGTTGACCGGTTCAGTCAAAGGCAAACGGAGGGAGGCCATTCTTTCCGGCCTGCTGACAGGAGATGTACAGATACTTATCGGTACGCACGCCGTCATTGAAGATACCGTGAACTTTGCATCATTGGGACTGGTTGTCATCGACGAGCAGCACCGTTTCGGCGTAGCCCAGCGTGCCCGTTTGTGGACAAAAAGCGTACAGCCGCCTCATATTTTGGTCATGACCGCGACTCCCATACCGCGGACTCTGGCAATGACGCTTTATGGCGATCTGGATGTATCGGTCATTGATGAGCTTCCGCCGGGAAGAAAGCCGATTGCTACCATTCATCAGTTCGACAGCCATCGCGTAAGCCTGTATCGTTCCGTGCGCAAACAGATTGACGAAGGACGTCAGGTCTATATCGTTTATCCCTTAATCAAGGAGAGCGAAAAGATTGACCTCAAGAACCTGGAAGAAGGCTATCTGCATATCTGTGAGGAGTTTCCCGATTGTAGGGTTTGCAAGGTGCACGGGAAAATGAAACCTGCCGAAAAGGATGCGCAAATGCAGTTGTTCGTTTCCGGCGAGGCGCAGATAATGGTTGCCACCACGGTTATTGAAGTCGGTGTGAATGTACCTAACGCTTCCGTGATGATAATAGAGAATGCCGAACGTTTCGGACTTTCCCAGCTTCATCAGCTCCGTGGTCGTGTAGGGCGCGGAGCCGACCAGTCTTATTGTATTCTGGTGACCGGTTATAAATTGGCGGAAGATACCCGGAAACGTCTGGAGATTATGGTACGCACGAACGATGGTTTCGAGATAGCCGAAGCAGATTTGAAACTTCGCGGGCCGGGTGATTTGGAAGGAACCCAGCAAAGCGGCATTGCTTTCGATTTGAAAATAGCGGATATAGCCCGCGACGGACAACTTCTGCAATATGTCCGTGAAGTAGCCCAGACCATTGTCGATAAGGACCCGAATGGCTCCCTTCCTGAAAATGAAATATTGTGGCGACAGTTGAAAGCCTTGCGAAAGACAAACGTTAATTGGGCGGCCATAAGCTGAAAAACGGTTAAACATACGCTTTATTTGTGTGTTTATGTTGTTAAACATGTTTGTGATGTAATTAGCTTGTTGTTAGTTATTTATTAGCTATTATTCGTGGCTTTTACTTTTGTGACTTCAAAAAAATAGTTAACGACATAAACGCCTTTTCAGAGAGAAATGTTACCTTTGGAAGAATTTTTGAAAATAATCTGGATATTCGCGTAAAACAGGGTGCGGTTGATTCACCGGATATGCTCTGCGGATATCGAAATGAATGACGAAACGGAATGAATTTTAATTGGATTAGAACGGCTTTATTAGCAGCAACGGCAATGGTCAGCCTGAACTCTTTCTCGCAGGACCTGATTGCCCGCCAAGCTCCCATTGACAGAAAACTTAAAAGCGTAGATTCATTGGCTTTGCAGAAACAAATCCGTGCGGAACAGTCTTTGTATCCGGGGTTGGATTTGTATCCGAGTTGGAACAATGAATTTGTGCAGGCTTATGGCAATGCTATCGTGCCGGAAAGTTATACTTTTGATTTGAAAGGCTTTTGCATGCCTACCGAACATACCCGTATCACTGACGTATTCGGCTATCGCCCTCGCAGAAGAAGAGCGCATTACGGTTTGGATATTAAAGTATATGTAGGCGATACAATCCGTGCCGCGTTTGACGGTAAGGTACGTATCGTTAAGAATCAGGGCCGTCGCGGATATGGTAAATATGTCGTTATCCGTCATGATAACGGTTTGGAAACGGTCTATGGGCATTTGTCCAAGCAATTGGTTGATATAAACCAGTTGGTAAAGGCCGGTGAACCTATTGCACTGGGTGGTAATACCGGACGTTCTACCGGCTCTCACCTGCACTTTGAAACCCGTTTCCTGGGAATTCCTATTAACCCTGCATTGATGTTCGATTTTGAAAAGCAGGATATTGTTGCCGATTCTTATACGTTCCGTAAGACCAAAGGCACTTCCGGTACGGCTCGCAGTATGGCGTCGGGTGAAGGTCTGTTCTATAAGGTGAAGAAAGGCGATACCTTATCCAAGATTGCATCCCGTCAGGGTACAAGCATCGACAAGCTTTGTAAGCTGAACCGCATTACCCGGAGAACAATTCTCCGCCCGGGACAGGTATTGCGTTGCTCATAAAACGGAAATACTCTCTAAACGTAAACAATCTCTATAGGAGAGGGCACTTTAATATAATTTAGAGTGCCCTCTTTTCTTTTCTCTTTAATTATTCCTAAATTTGCAGCCTATTTGTAAGGATATGAAAGATACCAAGCAACAATTTGAGCATGTCATCGCCATTTGCCGTGACCTGTTCTCCAAGAAACTTCATGATTACGGTCCTGCATGGCGTATTCTTCGTCCGGCTTCCGTAACCGACCAGATATTCATTAAGGCCAATCGTATTCGGAGCATTGAGACTAAAGGCGTGACTTTGGTGGACGAAGGTATCCGTTCGGAGTTCATTGCGATTGTCAACTACGGTATTATCGGTTTGATACAACTGGAGTTGGGATATGCCGACTCTGCGGATATGACGAACGAAGAGGCAATGGTCCTGTATGACAAATATGCGAAAGAGTCGCTGGAATTGATGCTTGCCAAGAACCACGATTACGATGAGGCTTGGCGCAGTATGCGTATCAGTTCGTATACGGACTTGATATTGATGAAGATATACCGTACAAAGCAAATTGAAAGTCTGTCCGGCCAGACACTGGTTTCGGAAGGTGTCGATGCCAACTATATGGACATGATTAATTATTCCGTATTTGGTTTGATAAAGATAGAGTTTGGAGACTGAGAAAAAACATATTATAAAGCTCGTCTGGGTAAATACCTGCCGTTTTTTGCTGGCAACGTTGTTTATCTTCTCCGGATTTGTGAAGGCTGTTGATCCGCTCGGTTCATTTTATAAGATTCAGGATTATCTGGCGGCATTCGGCATAATTTCATGGTTTCCTACATACCTGCCGTTACTTTTTGCCATCATTCTGTCATCTGCAGAGTTCTGTGTAGGAGTTTTCCTTTTTTTCGGTGTACGCCGGAAGATTGCGTCGACCTTGGCGCTTCTCCTGATGAGCGTAATGACTCCGTTGACCTTGTATCTTGCTTTGGCAAATCCCGTATCCGACTGCGGATGCTTTGGCGATGCGTGGGTGTTGACGAACTGGCAGACATTCGGGAAGAACATCGTATTGCTGATTGCGGCGATAACGGTATTCCGGGAGCGGAAACTCATGTTCCGCTTCGTTACGCTGAAGATAGAATGGATGGTGTCCTTATACACGCTTTTGTTTGTCTTTGCACTTTCTTTTTATTGCTTGGAATATCTGCCGGTACTGGACTTCCGCCCTTATAAGATCGGAGCGGATATAAAGGCGGGCATGGAGATTCCCGAAGGTGCGAAACCGAGTGTATTCGAGAGCCGCTTTGTATTGGAGAAAGACGGCAGGCAACAGGAGTTTACATTGGATAATTATCCGGACAGCACATGGACTTTTGTTGAAACGCGTACCGTCTTGAAAGAAAAAGGCTATGAACCACCCATTCATGACTTCTCCATGATAAGCCTGGGCACGGGTGAAGATATAACCGACAGTGTACTGACTGACAAAGGATATACCTTTTTATTGGTAGCCCACCGGATAGAGGAAGCGGACGATAGCAATATCGACCTTATCAATGAAATCTATGATTACAGTGTGGAGCACGGCTACGGTTTTTATGCGCTGACTTCCTCACCGGATGAAGAAATTGAGATGTGGCGTGAAAGAACCGGTGCGGAATACCCGTTCTGCCAGATGGATGATATTACCCTGAAAACGATTATCCGTTCCAATCCCGGCCTGCTGCTGATAAAAGACGGTACAATCCTGAATAAATGGAGCGATAACCAACTTCCCGATGAATATGTACTGAACGATAGTCTGGATAAATTAGAGTTGGGACAGCAGAAACAGGAAAATAAATTGCACACCATTGGCTACGTATTATTGTGGTTTATCGTACCTTTGACGCTGGTTGTCGGCATTGATATTCTGATAATCAAGCGGAGAGAAAGAAAAAGCAGGGAGCGGCAAGCCGCCCAATCCGCGGACAATCAGGAGAATGACAAATTGTAAATCTTTGAATAGCAGATATATTAACCCTTTTAATAATTAAAACAAAATGAGAAAAAACATTGTTGCAGGAAACTGGAAAATGAACAAAACCC
>OHPP01000246.1_pt1 | contig 45070 bp, 42 predicted proteins | sample 1577731 | NCBI WGS metagenome assembly OHPP01 (sample SAMEA3879536, study PRJEB24766) | human gut metagenome | biome: human-associated habitat; feature: feces | place: USA | collected 1985/1987
ATAGGCATGTAATATACAGATACTATATAGCCACTTAAAAGGCCCTCCGAAAATTCCCTAGAATCCTCTGGCCTTGTGGATTTGTTACGAGGGATTGCCAAGAGGTTATAGTAATGAAACCATAGATGGCCTTAATTTGTTATCATACAGGTATTATATAGCGGACAACGTGCGGGCAATTTAGGCCGCCCGGAGGTTAATGGGTGGAAATTTGATAAAAATTTTTGAGATATGCAAATATTTTCTGAAAATTATTCTTAAAATAATAAAATTCATTTTTAACAAAAATTTTTCTCGAATTTTTTTGTAGATTAAAATATTATTCTTATATTTGCATAGAGAAATAAAAAACCTTTTCGAGTTTCTAATAAGACTTGAATTTTTATCGAAAAGGTTATAATAAAATAAATTCAAAAATTCAAGCATTTTATTATGGAAGAAAAAAAATTAAATTCAGTTGAGAATGTAAATGTAGTTGTTGAAAAAGAAAAAGTAAACAAAGTGAGTGCTAAAAAAGCTAAAGCACAAGCAAAAGCAAACAATATTCTTTATAAAGATATTCTAGCTAATTTGAATAAATCTACTGAGGGACTTTTAAAAACTTCTTTTGGGGTTAAAAAATCAGACATTTACAAAGAAGAAATTTTTTCAGAACTTTCAGATAAAGAGAAAAAAGTTGCTCGAAAGAAATTTCGTAATACAATTCTTTCATTGTCTGAAAGTTTGACACAAGAAAAGGACAAAACTCGCTTAGAAAAACTAAAAAAAGCGTTTTTAGATTTTTATAAACAAGTTTACAAAGTAAATGATTTTTCGCTTTCTTCAGTTTGTTCTGAAAATATGAAAGAAACAAACAAAGAAATTTTGAAAAAGGCTTTACAGATTGTAAAAAAATAAATGGTTTAATTAGAGAGCTATTTTAAAATAGCTCTCTATAAAATAAAGCTATTATGGATATAAATTTTGTTTTAGAAATCTTATGTTGGATTTTTATTTTCATTATACTAATTTTTCTTGCTTATGCGTGGGATAAACAAGAAAATAATTTTAGAAAGTAAGGGTATGTTTGTCCCTTACTTTTTTTTTGCTTCATTCTAAATAAGGGGTACCGTACCCGCATTTTAGTACCTGGTATTTTTAGGCTTTCGTATTAAGAGGTACCCTGAACACAAACCCCGCATTTACTACCACAACTTTTTAGGATCCTATCTTAAGGGCATTGCCTAGAAAAGCCTTGAACACACACAAAAATTTCTACACACGTTAAGGGCATACCAAGACACAACACACAAAGAAGCCAGAGAATAAAAACATCCCTGGCATTCATCCTACAAAAGAATATTCAATATCTCTATGGTTAAGTTATTCTTTGCCTTTTCATCGATATTACTCATGATACTAATCCATATAAGAATATTATAAACCAAGCCACTAGGATAAAGATATAAGGGATTGCATACTTCTTAAATGGGTATCCTTCTATGCCATCATGGAGGGCATATATAAATACTATGGGCCATAGCAACATCATTAATGCTACTCCCAGTAACTTAAACCAAGTAAAGCCAAGGCATACTAGAGCATCAAAATTCATTGAGCTACCCTTATAATTACCGTGACTATCGAAGTGATAGTAGTTCTTAGGTTTTAATACTTGCTCAGCCCCTAAGTAGGGTGGTAGGTCCTTTTTAATGAACCTACCCTTGCTATCTCTTGCCCTTTCTTTTAGGAGTTTGGGAGCAGATAAATCTTCGTCGTAATCTTTAATTCTAGCCATTGTTTTTCTTTTTAAAGAATATTAGGTAAATAGGAAATAAAGGTAATACTAACCAGATTGTAAGGAATAATAGATGAGGTCTTATCATCCTGATTTCTTCACATAACATCTTGGTTAAAAGTATAGAGGGGATTAGGCATATCCCATAGATTATGCCTAATATTATCCAAGTACTATTCATTGAGTTTTTCGATTAGTTTTTTAAGTTTCTTATCTAAGGTTATCACCTTCTCAAGGGTTTCATCATCCTTGTGTTTCCCGTTATCATCCAACCATTTTTTGATTGCCTCTAGGGATTTCTTGGATTGGTGATATGCAACAAAGGCATTGTACTTCTGTTCATTCTCTGTAGTACAAGGTAGGATTATTGCATTACCTTTTCCATCTAATCGAGTAAATTGACCCTCTAGATTTGTTGTTCTAGTAATTATTACCTTATTAGATAATATTGCAGTACCATTCTTTTTATCGATAGATACTACGTTTGCCTTTTCCATTAGGGTTTTGTCTTGGTAAATTACCGAGTTACCCTCTTTGAGTTTTATTACTTCTTTTTTCATATAAATAATGTATTTATTTCGTTATACAAATATACTATTTTATTTTTAAATATCAATCATTATTGAATAAATTCTGCAAATCTTCTGAGGTTATCCCATGCTGACGGTAGTAGTCGTATTCCCAAGGATTGAGAGGTTTGCAATTGACTGGGTATTCGTCTCTTAATTCGAAAGGCAAATAGCCAAGAAATTCTATACTGTTGAAATACTGTATCTTACCGTCAGTAAATAAGAAATATTTCAAGGGTCTATCGATTGCCTTACCGAAATTACTTCCTATTAATCTGATATCCTTGTTGGCAATGTAAACATGATACTTATCAGTTATCAAATATACCTGGGTATTCCAGGGTTTCTTCGATTCATCTAAGGTTTTCCTAAACCAATCAACCATAATCTGTTGTTTCTTTCCTATATCCATAATTAAATTATTTATTCATTGATAAATAGAACTCGATATACCCACCTAAGAAAGGCTACAAGCAATACTTTATCCTCTTTAATGTAAACTCTAAGAATTTATATTATGGATAAACTTACTAACGAATTAATTGCCAAGGTTGCAAACAAGTTAAACCTTGAACCAGCTCTGTTAAAGACAGTAACTGTAGTAGAATGTGGTAATCGAGACGGATTTTTACCCTCTGGTAGACCTCAGATTCTCTTCGAGGGTCATGTAATGTGGAAATATTTGAAGATAAAACTCGATGGAGAAGGCAAAAGAACCTATTTATATGACCTAGCCAAGAGAAATCCATCCTTAGTTTATCAAAAATGGACCAAAGAATTCTACTTAGGAGGTGAAGGAGAGTGGAAAAGACTCGAAGCAGCTCGTAAAATTGATGAAAACTGTGCTAATTTAGCTACTTCTTGGGGATTGGGACAGATTATGGGCTTCAATTATCAGCTTTGTGGATGTCAATCAGTAGATGAAATGATCCAAAAGATGTCTGAATCTCATGAAATGCAGCTAGAAATGATGTACCATTTCCTCTATAACTCCGGTTTAGTGAAGCATTTGAAGGCAAAAGACTGGGATGCCTTCGCTAAAGGATATAATGGTCCTGGTTACAAAGATAATAACTACGACCAAAAGCTAAGAAATACCTACGAAAACTTCAAAGATAAATTATGAAAGTAATATACAACAACATTATACCTTTCAAGGGATACAAAGCCATCAACCTTTTTGGTTTAGTGTTTGTAAGAAAGGGGGCTAAGTTTACTGAGGTAGATTATAACCATGAACATATACATTCAAAGCAAATGGCTGAGATGTTATGGATATTTTTCTACCTTTGGTATGGAATCGAGTACTTAATCATACTTTGTTTTGCTAAATGGAACAAGCAGAATGAAAGGTATCATGATGTAAGTTTTGAGGAAGAAGCTCATAATAATGATAAAGATCTGGATTATTTAGAAGATCGTAAGCCATTTGCTTGGTTCAAATACATAAAATTGAGAAGTTACAAGAAATGAAAGACTTAAAAGTACTGGGAGTATGTGGAGGGCAAGGAGGGCTCCTATTCCCTTTTAGAGATAAACTTATTGGAAATATAGAACCTCGTGGAGTATTCCATACCGGTAGAGAAGAACAGTGGAAAGCTAATTTCAAAGGCATACCTTTCTTAAAAGGGTATGAACTACCAGAAGATTGGCATCCAGATATCATATTATCTAGCCCTGATTGTGGTAGTTGCTCAGTAATGAGATTATCTAAATCTAAGACCCTAGGAGACCCTAAAAGTAATAAAAGTATACAACTAGTATTTCAAGCAATTCAATATTACGAACCTGCTCTCTTTCTTATAGAAAACCTACCAAGATTGCTATCCCTCATTTCTAAAAAAATGTTAACGGATTTCTTTAAGAACTATAAACTTATTTTTCACGAAAGAAGCGTTTCTGACTTCGGAAACTCCCAAGTATCAAGAAAAAGATTAGTAATTATCGGAGTTCATTTAGACAAGGGAAAAGAGTATTTGGATTCTTTTAATGAAGTATTCCAAGTAAATACTCCAAAACTTACTAGAGATTTACTAGTACAAGCCCCACAGGAAGCTTTAATTCCATTCTCTGATAAAGTTTTAGCCATGTATGATTATCGGAAATTACCTGAAAAGAAAAATCTTACAGTCAGACAAGTAAGACAACTTTGGACCCATGATTTCAAAGATGAAAAGAAATGGCCAATCAAAACTGCTAAGATGAGTACTTTACCCGGAGTATACCGATTAGAAGAGGATAAACCTCCTTTAACACTCAGACCCTCAGATAGGCAATTTAGACCTGATGGGTATCCTTTGGGTATTTATGATTTCAAGGCAATTATGGGATTCCCCGAAAATTACCGAGTGTTTATTCGGGGATTTGCAACTTGGGATCCTAAGACTTATCATTACTGGTTAAATAAAGCTAGGTATACCTTGAGCAAAGGGTCAGTATATGAAGTAGGATTATGGTTTAAGAAATGTCTTTAGGAAGTTTATTTGTAAAAACTTTTTGAATAATAGATATATATAATATACTTCGTATATATATATCTATTATTATATAGCTCTATACTTATATATACTTCGTATATAAGTATACATTGTATTAGGATATAGGATATATACGAATAGGAAATATAAAAACATTTCGATTCACTACGTTCATCGAAAAGTAAGCTGGGTACCCAGCTTACTTAAGAAAAGATGTTACTATGTATAACTGAATTTTAAAACTTATTGTTATGAGAATGATAAATACTAAAGTACCGGTTAAGAAATCTAACTTAAAAGTAATCCTAGATTTTACTAAAGCTATATGTTTACAAGTACCGAGATTAAGATTTGAGATAATCGAAACTGAACATACTTATCAGTTTAAGTTTTATTTATTAAAATCTAAGATCTCACCGATTGAGAATTATTGGTTAAGGAAAAGAATCAAGAAGTTTATCAATGAAGAAGCTTAAGATTGCCATGGTAGTCCTTTTACTAGGATTTACTATTTACCTTTGCTTCAGGAATTACAAACTGAATCAACAACTCAGTATGTTACCTGATAAAGAGATCATTCAACATACTGATACAATTTATTTGAGGAAAGATTTCCTGCCAATTTCCTACGATAATTTACTTAACCCAAGTAGAATCCTTCTCTACAATTCTCCGCATTCTTCGGTTAGCCAGGGTTTATGCAGTACCGATTCAGCAGAGATATCAGAGAAGGATTCTCTTGTTCAATTAGTAATCGATAAGAATCAACTTACATTGAGTTTCCTTAATCAAAATTCAGGAATTTATTCTAGTAGATTATTCAATATCGACACTAATAATTACAAGTATTCTTGGTATAACGGAAAACTTACCACACAAGAAATTAAATCTAGAATAAGATTAGTTCCTTATGTTTATGGTAAGTACCGACCCTTTAACAATCTATGGGATTTGGGAACAGGAATTTCAATCGAGACTAAGAGATTTAATTACAAACTGGGGATAAACAGTTTTTATTACCCAAGATATTTCTCAGGTATCAAAACTGATTTAGAACTGGTAGTAACTTATAAATTTTAGATTTTATGGCAAAGAAGATACAGGAAACACCAACTAACCTTACAAGAGAAGAATTATCTAATCTATCTAGGGTTACAACGGATGTTTTCTTTTTCAGTCTTTTTTGTTATGTGATACATCCAGTGAGAGGAAAGGTTCGATTTGAATTATATCCGTATCAAAAAGCCGTACTATACCAATTTATACTCCAGAGATTCAATATCTTGTTAAAGTTCAGGCAAGCAGGTATTACAGAACTTATATCTATGTACTGCTTATGGCTGGCATCATATCATCCTAATAAGAAGATAAACATTATCTCCATTAAGGATACAACAGCTAAGAAGGTACTTAAGAAGATTAAGTTCATATATAAGAATCTTCCATGGTATATGCAAACCCCGATAATCAACGGAAGAACTGGAGAATTTGGTTCTGCCTCTATGATTGAATTTGATAATGGTTCATTCATAGAATCCATTCCAACATCTTCCGAAGCCGGTCGTTCAGAATCTCTTTCTCTCCTGGTAATTGATGAGGCTGCAATCGTTCGGTGGGCTTCAGCTATTTGGGCAGCTGCCTTCCCTACGCTTTCCACCGGAGGTTCAGCCATCATCAATTCTACTCCATACGGTATGGGTAATTTTTACCATTCAACATGGGTAGATGCTATAGCTGGAGGTAATCCTTTCAATGCTATTCGATTATATTGGCAGATGCACCCAGAACGGGATCAATCTTGGTATGACCAGATGGCTTCTGCATTGGGTCCAAAAAGAACTGCACAAGAAATCGATGGGGACTTTCTTTCTTCAGGTAATACAGTATTTGATATGGCAGATATCAAGGCTATCGAAGATTGCTTAAGTGATTATCCAGTTTTAAAATATCGTTTCAATCGTCAGTATAGACAATTCAACGAACCAGATCCAAATAAACAGTACTTTATCGGTGCAGACGTTGCAACAGGTAGAGGCTCAGACTATTCTTCTTTCACTTGTATGGACAAGCTGGGAGAAGAACAAGTTGTGTATAAGGGAAGAATGGCAGTAGATAAATATGCTAGGTTACTGGGAGATACTGGGCAATTATTTAATTTTGCTGTTGTAGCTCCAGAATCTAACGACGTTGGGTTAGCAGTAACTTCTGCTCTTCAGTCAGAAGGATACCCTAACCTATATTACTATCAAAAGCTTCTGAAAAAGAAAGGTAAGTCTAGACCTGAGGTTGATAAATCTCCTGGTTGGTTAACTACCCAAAAGAATCGTTCAGTAATCATAGAGGGTCTAGAACAAGATATTCGAGAAGAGAATATCATTGTGAAAGATCCTTTCTTTGTTCAAGAAGCTCCTACCTTTATATATGATGGTTTGGGTAGACCCGTAGCCATGGGTAAACACCGAAATAATACTTCTGCTGTAGATGTGGATTTGGAAGGAGATGTTTATTCTGATGATGATATATTTGGTAAAGCAATATGTAATCACATACGAAAAGGAAAAACTAATGTAATAATACAACCGAAATGAAAATTCTTAAGTTTTTTGGATTCGATAGAAGGAATCGATCTCCAATACAAGAAAACAAGGCTAATCCTCCAAGTAAAAAAGAGGAGGTACCTATTTCACCCGGTAGAGTATCGGAACCGGATGATGACCCAGGTAACTTCATTCATACATTGAAAGGCTTAACTCAGATGGTTACGCCTTCTTTTCGTGTTGAAGTGATTCAGCTTTTAAGGGATTTATATAAAGTGAATCCAGATGTTAACATAGCTTTACAGGACATGTTTAAGCTTGCTAATACTGGTCACAACATAACCTTCCCTAATAATACCGATAAAGAGGCTGATAAGATGAGAGATCATCTTTCTAAGGTATCATCTAAATGGTCTAACTATACTGCTGGTATGGATGGTTTGGTAAACAAGATGATAGTTCAATTGATGATTAGTGGAGCTATCTCAGTAGAAGCTGTACCAAATGAAAAGTTAGAGGGTCTAGCTACTGTATTATTCCTCAAACCAGATAGGATAGTATTCAAAAGAGAGAATAATGGTGTATACAGTCCATATCAGAGGAACACTCTTTGGAATGGCTCGAATAAGCAAGATTATATCAAACTTAATATAGAGACCTACTGTTATGTTGGTATGTATAATGATACTGATGAACCTTACGGAATACCTCCTTTTATGGCATCTTTGGATTCATTAAAGGGTCAGCATGATATGAAAACTAACTTTAAACATATCATGGAAATCTGTGGTATGGTTGGTTTTCTAGAGGCTTTGATGGAAAAACCCCAACAGAAACCCAATGAAAATGTAGAAGCTTACACTAGAAGATTAAATAGGGAGCTAATACGTTTGAAACAGAATATAAGGGAAGGTATGAAGGATGGAGTAGTAACTGGTTACATTGATGACCACCAGTTTAAACTTAACTCTACTTCAAAAGAGATGAGCAATATTGATAAACCTTGGAATATGAATCAGCAATCAGTTGCTAATGGTTTGGGAGTAAATGGTAATCTAATTGGAGTACAAGCTTCCATTGGAGAAGGAGCAACTGGTATTATGCTTTCTAAGCTTATAAGTCAGCTGAAGAATATCCAAATGATAGTTTCTTATGTTCTTAAGTTTATTTATGAACTAGAACTACGTCTGGCTGGCTTTGATTGTAAGGGAATATCCATTACTTGGGGATCATCCACTATCTCTGATGAGGTTAAAATCCAACAGGGTAGACAATATAAGATTCAGAACCTTGACTTACTTTACAAGGCAGGTATCATTTCTCAATATCAATATGCTTGGGAAATGGGTTATGATTCTCCTTCAGAAGAAGAACCAAGAGTTTCATTGGAAGACCAATTTGCTAAGGGAGGTAATTCAGACCCACAAGAGGGTACTAAGAAGAAACAGAGACAGGACGATAAGAATCAATCCGCTCGTAGATCAAGAGATAAAAATAACCCGGCTCCTTCACGAGGAGATCAAAATACTAAATCAAGATGAGTAAACCGATTACTAAAAAGAACAGAGAACATTTAGATTCTTTAGTGATAGGTAGTGGTCATACTATAATGGCTGGGTATATCCCAACATCCATAGAACCACAAACCTTCTCGGAGAATTTTTATAAATGGGCTCAAACTTCTAAGGAGTCAGTCAGTCAATTTGGTTTTTGGGGAGGAGAAATAGATTATAATACCTATTATCCTGACTTGAAGCCAGAAGAACTTACTCCTAAAGATGAGGAGTTTATTGAACCAATGTTCAGATTATTATCTGCAACTATTGTGTCTAAGAACTGGAATCCTACCGATTTTGGTCAAAACGGAGTATTAAAAGCTTCTATGAGAATGCTTTTGGGACAAACAGTAAACTGTGACCATGAGACTAATATTGGTAATGCTATTGGAGCTGTATCAAAAGTTATCTGGCAAGATGAATACAAGGATGGTTCTTTTGTTATCCCTGCAGGTATTAATGGTATATTAAAGATTGATGGTAAAGCAAATCCGAGAATTGCTAGAGGCATTCTTATGGATCCCCCATCTATCCATTCTAATTCAGTAACAGTACAGTTTAAGTGGGATAAGTCTCACCCAAATATGGAAGATAACGAATTCTACCAGAAACTGGGTACCTATGATTCTAAGGGAGTTATGGTACGAAGAATCGTTACTGAAGTAGTAAGATACTTAGAAACTTCTTTGGTATCTCATGGAGCTGATGCTTTTGCTCAGAAGATTGGGGATGATGGTAAAATCATTAATCCCAATTTTGCCAAGAGAACTTGGGCTTCATACGAAGAATATAGAGATGATAAGTCTAAACAGTATTTCTTCTATGATACGAAAACTGATCTAGTTTTGTTCAGTGAAAATAACGATACTTCCCAATCTTATGATGATAACCAAGGAAATCAAAATCCTAATAATAAAGATATGAATGAACTACAAAAATTTTTAGAAAGAATCTTTGGTAAAGATTGCCTTACTCTTGCCGAAGGTACAGAGATGAACGAGGAAACTGCATTTGCAGCCATTCAGGAATTGGTTAATTCTCGTAACACTCTTCAGACTACTGTGGATAACTTAACTACAGAAAAAACTTCTCTTACAGAACAGGTTACTAATCTGAATGCAGAAGTTGCAAATCTGAAAGAAATGGCTCAGGTAGGTAAAAACCACATTGCATCTCTCCGTGAAAATGCTGTTGCAACCTATAAAAAACTTATGGGTGACAAAGCTGATGAAACTATCGTTACAATGTTGAATGCCGAAACTACCGGCATGGTAACTTTGATCTCTCTTACTAAAGATTACCAAGCTCGATTGGAAGAAAAATTCCCAATGACCTGTGCTAAATGCGGTTCTCATGATGTAAGCCGTGCTTCTTCTGCAGCTGAACCAGAAGATAAATCTGATAACAAAGCTACTGCTCAGAATTCCGAAAAGAGTACTGAAGAGATTCTGAAAGGTATCTATTCAAACAAATTAAAATAATCTCTAAAATAAGAAGAATATGAATACACATCCTACTACTAAGCTGGTAAATCAAGATCAACCGATGACTCTGTTTGGTGAAAAAACTCCCAGAGCGGTGATCTATAAGAGCGAATCTCACAAGTTGCATCAGGCTTTCTGTGTAAAAGAAAACAAAGTTATTCATCAGGGTATGCCGGTAGCTTTGGATACCGATGGTAATATCGAACCTTATATCCCGGGTGGAGATGGCAGCCAGGTTTATCTGGGTATAGCTGTAACTGACAACATTAACCCTGCTTATCAGGCTCAAAGAAATTTCCCTGTAGAAGTAACCGTAGCTGTAGAAGCTTTCATGGTTGTAAACTGGGTAGCTAAAGAGGCTATAGAATGTGGGTATGTAAAACCCACAGATACACTGCTGATTGACCGTTTTATAACTGCTGAAACTTCAGACGATGAAACAAAATTCATTAGCATCGTACCGGCTGATGAAGCTAATGATATTATTCAAGTATTGGTACGCTAATCATTAACTGAACATTAAAAGAACAATGAATACAGAATTTGCACAATTGAAAATGGAAGATCTTAGAAAGGAACTTCCGGAAATGGTAAGAAGTTTGGAAGCATACCGTCAGGGTTCCAACAACACATTGCCTATTGAAGTTACTCTGGGAGAACTGGTACAGGGTAAATATGGTGTATCACAGGATGCCTTCTTTGAAAAGTTGGGCATTAATCCGAAGATTGATACAATGCAGAACATCTTCACTATGCCGCAACAGAATATCCGTTGGATTGTACCGGAAATCATCCGTGCTGCTATTACAACTGGTATGCGTCAGGCACCTTTCTACCCGAACATCATTGCTTCAGACCAATCAATTAATGGTTTGCAGGTAACTATGCCGATGGTAAATATGTCGGATGCTGCTCCCGCTAAGGTAAATGAAGCAGAAACAATTCCTTTGGGAGATGTAAGCTTCGGACAGAAATCAGTTTCTCTGTTCAAAATCGGTAAAGGATTTAAACTTACTGACGAAGTTAAAAACTACGTTTCAATCGATGTATTGGGAATCTATCTCCGTGACTTTGGTATTCAGTTGGGTTATGCTATGGATACTTTGGCAATGGATGTTTTGATGAACGGTAACAAAGCTGATGGTTCTGAATCTGCTCCGGTTATTGGTGTATATGAAACAACCAACGGTATTACTTATAAAGACTTGTTGCATATCTGGGTTCGTGCTGCTCGTATGGGCCGTAACTTTACTACTATGATTGGTGGTGAAGACCAGGCTATCGAAATGTTGAACTTGCCCGAATTTAAAGAACGTCACTCAGGAACTACAGAAGCTACACTGAATATCAAGTCTCCGGTTCCCAACAAGGCTGACTTCTATATTCACCCGGGAACTCCCGATCAGCAGTTGTTGATGGTAGATACCAGTGCTGCCTTGATTAAGCTTACTGCTAAACAGTTGATGCTTGAATCAGAAAGAATCGTATCTAATCAGACTGAAGCTGTATATGCTTCTCTGACTACAGGTTTCTCTAAGATGTACCAGGATGCTGTTCTTCTGTTGGCAGCTAACAAGAAATTCTCTGAAGCTGGATTCCCGAGCTTCATGAACATTGACCCATACCTATTGGTTAACTTAGAATAATATCCGGGATTTCTTCATTGTATTTTTGTCTAATTTCTCCCCGAACAGTTTCAATCCATTCTGTTCGGGGTTTTATATTATAACTTAAAATAAAAGATTATGGCTACTACTTATATTGTAACAGTTGGAACTAATGCCTACAGTTTTAACGACCAGGTAACAGGTATTTCAATTGCAAAAGGCGAAGAGAGAGAACTTACTGCCCGTCAGTACAGAACAAAACGTATTCAGAAAGCTTTAGTTTCTGGCCACTTGGTTTTAGTTCCGGATAAGAACAAAACTGCCAAGTATACTGCTGAGGATATCGAAAAGCTTGACAAGAAGCTAGCTGCTCAGTTTGCAAAGGGTATGGAAATCAGTAAGATTGCCAAAGCTTATTCACTTGAAGAAGCTAAGCTGATTGCTAAGAAACATGAAATCGAAGCTGATCCGAAAGATACCGTAAAAGATATCCTTGAAGTTTTACTTGAAGATTTCGAAGAAAACAAAGAATAAACAAATCCGAATATAAATGAAAAAGAATCTAGACTTCACATATGTAACATCAGGTCTGGAAGTTTCATTTAGAGTATTAACCAAAGTCCCGGCCAAATCCATTTTTGACTGGGACTTTGGCGATGATAAGGGAGAGGTTTTCAATGGTGGAAGACATCAATCTTACTCTTATGAGAAGTCTGGATTTTATGATGTAACCTTACATGTCACTAATTCTGATGGATTAGATTTGACTTGTACTCGAACCGTAGTTGTATGTAATTATGGGCATACTACTCTTCAAGATACCATCTACAATTTAATAGATAGGTATATTCCCAAAGAATTGCATGAGAGTATGACCATAGAAGATAAAACTGCATACATCACTAAATGGCAATTATATATCTTCCCACTAGTAAATCATACTATACCACCAGATAAATATAATGATGAATTATGGTATGAGGGACTAGAAAACCAATTAATTATGGAATTGGCTGTATGGGATTACCTCAATATACAAATACAAAATATCCTGTTGGTTGCAGGAAATAGTTTTAGAGAAATTATCTCCACTGAATCTCATGGACCAGACCAAGATGGTGATTCACCTGGAGAACATGCTAGAGGAGATAGGATAAAGCAAATTACTACGGGTCCTACCGAGGTACAGTATTATGATAAGATATCCGAAAGTATATCTAGCTTATGGAGTACTTATTCAAAGATGATTCAACCTGGAGGATATATGGATGAACTAAGAAAGAACTTATGTATGCTGGCATCTAGGTTAGAGATATACTTACCATTCTGTGATCAAATTGAACGGTTAGTAGTACCAAAAGTAGTAAATCATCGAAAACCAACTCCTTTGGGAGGACCTAATCCAACAGCCCCTCTCAATAAAGCAAGTAAACCTTCGTTAACCATAATAGATAAGAAATCATGACAAAAGAACCTTGTAGAATGGTTAAGAACCATTCTTGGAATAGGTATAAAAAGATTATCACTGATTTCTTAGATTGGGATGCTGGAAGACAAACAATTACTTGGGCTAAACACGTTAATCAATATCTAAATCATGCTGAGGATGATAGCCCAAGATATTATAATATTCCCATAGAAGCTTTATGCTACTACAATGCTTTTAGGAACTGGCCAATAAATAAGGCTACTGTTTCTGGAGAATTAGATGATGAGAACCTTTCTATACTTATTTCAAAGAATTACATAGAACAAATCGGATATCTCAATCAGGAAGGTTATTGGAACTTTAACTGGTCCGAGGATAGATTTGTTATCAATGGGATAGTATATAAGCCTTCTGGAGATACTCAAGTATCTCAGGCTAAAGATGAAGCTTTGGTATTCTTGGTAATCCTCAAAAGGGATAGAGATACTAAAATCAAATTCGTAGAACAAAATCCATAAAGATATGAAAATGTTAATGTTACGTTTCACCAAGCTTAACAATGTAGAAGGCGATTGGTGGGACAGTAATCTTATAATCTTGAATGGACCTTCTGGAGTTCACATAGAAATGCCTGGTACTGGTAATTCGGCTACTACCATGCAATCTATGACTGGTATGAAGTTCGTATCAAATTACCAAGATTACTTTGGAGAGGTATGGGATAAAGATATACCTCATATAGGCTTTGGCCAAGTTATTAAGTTCAGAGTTAGGAAATTACCTGATTATGCCGTAGTAGTTGGGGATATAGAGGATGGAGGAGATGTTGACCCAGATAATCCAGATGATATCCCAAATGCTTTTGCTGGTAAAGAAAAAGAATACTTCCGTGGTAATAACTCAGAACTGTTATTGGGAAAGAATAAAGTAACACCTTAAAATATATACATATGTACGTTAGTAAATACTACACTTGCGAAGAGATTGACCAACGGCTATTACAGGGTTATTATGATGACTCTTTGGCTCATGGTTTTGTTGGAACTCTTAAAGAGTTCTGGGCATTCTTCTTATCAATTGCAAACAAGGTAGATAAGAAAGAAGGTTGGGATTTGTCAGAAAATAACTTCTCTGATGAATTGCTAGAAAAACTGAATGGAATTGAGGAACATGCTAACTACGTTACTAAAGTTTCTCAACTAGAAAACGATTTGAAATATCAGACTCAAGAACAAGTTGAGAAATATATACATGACTTAGTAGATGGTGCTGATGATGCTTTGGATACATTAAAGGAATTGGCTGAAGCCTTAAACAATGACCCAAACTTTGCTACCAATATCACTAACCGATTAACTGAATTACGTACTCAATTAGAAGCTGAGGTAACTAGAGCTAAGAACCGTGAAAACGAATTAGCTTCTCAGATTAAGATTGTGAACGATAACTTGGTTAACTCGGTTAATACGTTGAATGCAACTATCATTAAAGTAGTACAAGATATTACTAGGATGATAGAAGCAATCAATGCTCGTATTCAAAAGGTAGAAGACCGGGTTGGTGATTTGGAAGTAGAAACTGACAATAACTTAACTGAAGCTAAAGAATATGCTAAGGAATTGGTAGATAAGGAAGCTGCTGAACGTAGAGCTGCTGATGAGAAACTGACCGAGGCTGTTCATCAAGTACAGTTAGACCATACTAGGGATATTGCCGACTTAAATAATAAGATTCTAACCGAGGCTTCAGAAAGAGCAAATGCAGATGTAGTATTAGAATCTAAACTGAACACCGAAATCAGTGATCGTAAAACTGCAGACCAAGAACTTGAATCCAAGATTAATGCTGAAGCTGCAGCTCGTACTGCTCAGGATGAAGTATTACACCAACAGATTGTAAAGGAAACTTCTGACCGTCAGAATGCAGATAATGGTTTACAGCAGAACATTACTCAAGAAGCTCAGAACCGTCAGAATGCAGATACTGTACTTCAGAACAATATTGATAACGAGAAAGAAACTCGAATTGCTCAAGATGAAATCCTTGATCACAAGATTGAGGATTTGAAAACTCAGGCCGGTACAGATAAAACCGAATTGCTTGAAAAACTAGAGCAAGAAAAACAAGAACGTATTGCTGCCGATAAAGACTTAGATAATCGTAAGGTAGATAAAAGAGAAGGCTATTCTCTTACTAAAAACGACTTTACCGATATTCTCAAGGCTAAATTGGATGGCATTGAAGAACATGCTAATTATATCACAAAAGTATCTCAGCTTATCAATGATGCTGGTTATCAAACTGAAGCCGATCTTCAGGCAGCTATTGAAAAGATTATTGGGGAAGCTCCAGAGGTTCTTGATACTTTGAAGGAGATTGCAGATGCTTTGGGTAATGACCCAAACTTTGCAACTACAATTACCAAGAAATTGGCTGCTATTACCGAACAGTTGAATCAAGAAATTACTAATCGTACAGAAGCTGATGCCCAGGTACAGGCTAATGTAGATAAGGAAGTTTCTGACCGTAAGGAAGCTGATACTGCTCTTGAGGCTAAGTTGAAAGAATACGTTGATAACGAAGTAGATAAAATTACTGGTAACACTGACGGTATTCAAGCTAGTCTGAATAAGGAAATCCAAGACAGAAAAGATGCCGATGCTGCATTACAAGCTGCTATCACTAAGGAAGAAACGGATCGTAAGGCTGCTGATGCTGCATTAGATACTCGAGTAACTGCTAATGCTACTAAGATACAAGAATTGGCTTTATCTATTCAGGATGCGGTAAATACCGTTAAAAATGAACTTCAGGCTAAGATAGATGCTTTGCAAACAGAAGTAAATGCTAACAAGGCAAATATCCAACGTAATACTGACCGATTAAACGACCAGATTACTAAGGAAGCTGAAGATTATGCTGAATTAAAAGGCATGGTTAATGCAGAAGCTGAAGCAAGAGCCAATGCTGATACTAATCTTAAGTCTCAGGTAGATAAGGTAAATATCGACTTGAACACTGAGGTTTCAAAGAGAGAAGCTGGTGATACTGTTTTACAGCAGAATATCGATAAGGAGATCTCTGATAGAACTTCAGCAGATACTTTATTAGATAATAAGTTCACTGGCTTGATAAATACTGAATCTACTGCCCGGGCAAATGAAGATGAGAAAATCAATGCTCGAATCGACCAGGAGATTAAAGATCGTAAGGCAGGTGATGATGCTTTAAGCACCAGAATAGATAGCCTCAATAGTGGAGTAACCGGTTCTTTAGATGAGCTCAGGGAGAAAGTAACTAATAACACTACTGCTATTCAAACCGAAGTAGAAAGAGCTAAGGCTGCTGAACAAGCTCTTAAGGATTCTCTGACTACAGCTATGGAAAATCACAAAGATGATTTGGTAGCTATATCTAAGGATATCAATGATGAGGCTCAAAGTAGACTACAAGAAGATACCAAGCTTCAGAATAATATTGATACCGAAACCCTTAATCGTACTCAGGCAGACACTCTGTTAGAGAATAAGATTACTCAGGAAGTATCAGATAGAGTTCAGGCTGTTGAAAACTTGAATGACCGAAAGGTTGATAAAGTAGATGGCAAAGAGCTTTCTTCAAATGACTTTACCGACTTATTAAAAGCTAAGTTAGATAATATCCAGGAATTTGCTAACTACATTACTAAGGTATCTCAGTTGGAAAACGATTCTAACTATCAGAATGCCGAACAAGTAGAAGCTGCAATCCAAAAGGTTATTGGTTCTGCTCCTGGAGTATTAGATACACTAGAAGAGATTGCAAAAGCATTGGGAGATGATCCTAACTTTGCAACTACAATTACTAATAAGCTGACTGAACTTAAAGGTATTATAGATAAGGAAATCTCCGATAGAACTGCAGCTGATGAACAAGTTACTCAGAAGTTTACTGAATTAAGTACTACACTTAATGCTACAGTAAGTGAACTGAGAACTTTCGTAACAGAAACTCGTTCTGAATTATTAACAAAGGCTCAGGCTCAGGATGAATTAATTGCTAAGAATACTGCTAATATTCAACGTAACCTAGAATTAATTCAGGGATTACAAAGTAATCAGAATACTGGCTACCTTGAAATCAAGGAACTGTTGAATACAGAAATTGAGGCTAGAAAGGCTGAGGATATTCGTATTGAAGCTAAAGTAGATAAGAATACTCAGGATCTTACTACAGAACGTAATGAACGTATTGCTGCAGATAAAGTTCTCCAGGATAATATCGATGCTGAAGAAGCTGCAAGAATTGCTGCCGATAATGCTCTGGGTAAACGTATTGACAAGGAAATCCAAGATAGAAAAGATGCAGATACGGCATTGGATAATAAGTTTACCAATGTCACTAATGACCATGAGACACGTTTACAGGCTGAAGAAGCAACTTCAGATGCTTTACCCTTGACTGTGATTACAGAAATTGACCCGAACCCAGTTATCAATGGTACTTCTGCTAAAGTAAACTTTAAGAGTTCTGTAAAAGGAGAAGGTAATCTCTATGGAGAACCTATGCCTCGTGAGTTTGCTATCCCTGCTTCTACAGATGCTAAAGCCGGTCTTCAATCAGCTGCCGATAAGAAGAGATGGAATTCTATGCCCAATGATTATATCACTGGAGCTAGTTATACACCTAAGGCTGGTGTGGTTACTACTAACATAAGTAGAAGTACATATAACTCCGATGAAGGTATACAGAAATCTAATAATTTCACTGTAGATATCCCTGCTTCTACTGCTGAGAAAGCCGGTGTACAAACTGCAGCAGATAAGAAGTTATTTAACTCTATTCCTCAGACTGTAGTAGTTGGAGAAGGAGCAACTTCAGATGCTAATAAAGTTACAGTATCAGTAAACCGAAAAACTGTAAACGAAGGTATATATAAAGATGATAATACCACTTTTAATTTACCAGTAGCCTCAACTACTAAAGCTGGTACTATGACTGCTGCTGATAAGGTTAAGTTGGATGAAACTTTACCTAATCAAATTGCTAAGGAAATCCAAGATAGAAAAGATGCAATTGAAGTACTGAAAGAAGCTTCTGAAACTTCTCTTGCCCAAGAAATCGAGGATAGAAAAGCAGCTGACCAGGCATTGGACACTAAACTCACTCAGGCTATCAAGGACGAGGCAGATTCCCGTGCTGAATATGATAATAACTTGATGGGTACTATTAATACGGAAATCCAAGATAGAAAAGATGCAGATACCGCACTTGAAAATAAGTTACAAACCAACATCAATAACTTAGAAAAGAAACATGATGATTTTGTAGCAACTAAGGGTAAGGCTAATGGATTTGCATCTTTGGATGGTAATGGATTAGTACCCTCTAGTCAATTGCCTTCTTATGTTGATGATGTTATCGAGGGTTATGCTACTTATGAGGTCAGTGAAACTGGAAAACTGAGTAATATTAAGTTATACTCTGACCCAGACCATGCTAACCCTATTACTGGAGAATCAGGTAAGATATATCTGAATATTACTCCGGATGAACCTCCTTATCAATTCCGTTGGTCAGGTACTCAGTTTGTAGATAGTAATACTTCTTCACTGATACTTGGAGAAGTTACTGGTACTGCTTATGATGGAGGTAAGGGTAAAGCTTTAGCTAATTGGAGAAAATCTCTGAGTGATAATCTAAAGTTTTATTCTCATATTAAGGATGACAGAGCTTGGACTAGAAATGCTACCGAAGTTATATTAAATTTCGATTGTTCAGATTTTGGTGATCCTGCAAGTGTAAATACTCGTAATCGACCTATCCCAGCTGCTACCAAAGACTTAGCAGGTGTACAAACTGCAGCAGATAAGAAACTGTTTGATTCTATCCCGGGTACTATTATAATTTCTGGTAAAGGAGTAGTTCAGAATACGGATAAAGTTTGGGTACAGATTAGTAAATCTACTAAAGCTGATGGAGTATATGGTGAAGCTACTACACAGACATTAGAAATTTTAGCTGCTAATGCTAATCGAGCTGGAGTATTGACTCGGGAGATGTTCAATAAACTTAACTCTGGTCTGAATGGAGATATTACCAATGCTTTGAATGAAGCTAAGGCTTATACTGATGCTGCTAAAACTGCATTAGAGAAATTAATCCAGGATTCTGACAAAGTAATTAAGGAAAGCTTAGATGCTCATATTGGCAATAAGAGTAACCCTCACAAGGTAACCAAAGCTCAGGTAGGTTTAGGTAATGTACAGAACTTAGCTCCAGCAGATATGCCAGTATCTACTGCTCAGGCTGCTGCTATTGCAGATGCTAAGGCCGCAGGTACAAAAGCTCAGACCGACTTAAGTACCCATGCAAACAGAAGGGATAATCCTCATAATGTAACTAGAGCTCAATTAGGATTGGCTACTACAGACCAAGTAGTATTTGCTAAAACTACTGCAGCTTCTGGTTTCTGGAAGGAATCAGATGGTAGATTAAAATCTCAAGTAGAGAATTTGAATCATACTCTGGACCAAATCTGCAATATACCTACAGTTCACTTCAAGATGAATGGTAAATACCAAGTGGGAACTATTGCTCAGAGCTTAGAGGAAATTGAACCTCTGTTGGTATCAGAGAATACTATACCTGCTTCTCAAGTACCTAACCAATCTAGATTCGAAACTTTCGTCGGAGAAGATGGTCAGGAATATGTAAAAGTAAAAGTAGTAGAATATGAAATGCTCAGTGTCATGGCTCTCGAAGGAGTTAAGTTATTGAGAAAAGAATTCGAAGACTTTAAGAAACAATTAAACAATAAGTAATATGGCAGAAATAGCAACTTGGAGTGCTATTCTGAATAAGACCGGCCTTGGTAAGACCTCTAATGAGTGCCCCACCAAGGCTGAGTTGTTAGCACTCAATAATGGTAAGGACTCCAATGTTGACAAGGTTATTGTAATTAGTAATGCTGCTAGCTACGGTAACAATGAATGTGTCAAGTTAGAGGATATCAATGCCGAGCAATGGATTTATACATTCCAGTGGAATCCGAATGGTAATCCTTCTTTTAATGCTCCAGCTACTGGAGGTACATACCGCTTTGGTTCATTTACTTCTAATCGAGTTAAGCAAGTAAATGGTGTTAATACTACTATCTCTCAAAGTTTGGCGAATGATCTCACTAAAACTTCGGAAGGTTCTTGGTATACTACAGATTACGACGGTAATAAAGGTAGAATAGTACCCAACAATACATCTACTAATAGTAAATCAATCACTGTAACTTGGACTCAGAAGTATTCGGGTAAAACCCTACAGGCAACATTTACCCAGGCAGCAGGTAGAAAAGTTTATTCTTCATGGAGTTATAACTGTAGAGTAGATAAAACTTCTTTCAGTTACAGTGGAGGTCAATCTAATGTAACTGCTAAGAGTGCAAGTAGAACTTATACTTGGAATGGTCAAGGTAGTAGTTATACAGAATCAGAAACTGCTACTGTAAGAGTTTCTAGTCCGGCTTCTATTAGTGGTAATAGTATTTCTATCCCAAGTAATAGTGGTTCTACTAGAAATTTTACGGTTACTTTCGATTTCCCAACTGCTACAGACCAGACTATCTCAATTTCTCAGGAAGGAGGTCAAGTAACTTATGTAGATCACCTGTCTATAGACCCTACTACTAAGAATGTATCTGGAACTGGTTCAGAATTTAGGTTGACAGTAAATGCCAATTATGATAAATATATAAACGGAACTTATGTAGAAAATGTTAGTTCTACTTATACTTCGGCTGAAGTAGTTGAGGGAACTTCATCTGATATTACCATCTCTGGTAAAAGTTCTAGTGGATGTAGTATTAGTGTAGCACCAAACCCTAACTCATCACCTAGAACTTTTAAGATTAAGTTTACTTACGATACGGCAACTCCTGTATATTTAACCATTACACAGAATTCGGCTGAGGTAACTTATCCTAGTAGCGGTATAGTATTTGAACATAGTACTCAACAGAATAATGGTTATAAAACTAGTACTTTATCCATTGGTACTGTTGAAGGTAAAGGAGGTAATATTTCTTTTTATATAAAAAGCTATAGGTCTAGATATGTTAACGGTTCTTTAAGTTCTACCGAAGCTATTAAACCTACTCTTATTTTGCCATCCGGAGTAACCGAAACTATTACTAATGTGAGTGGTTATTACTTTAAAGTAACTATTACCATACCTGAGCATTCAAAGCCTGCAAGCAGAACTCTTACAATCAGAGCTAATCAACCTAATGGCTTAGATAGAGAGTTAGTACAAACTGTACAACAGAGTGCTTCAACTTATGAGTTTGGTATTAGAGAAAACTCGGGGGATTCTTTGAGTACTTCTCTTACTTATTCTGGTTGGCCAAGTTCAGATTCATTACACAATAGACCTGTAAGAGTATATTCTAGGAAGAATGGTAATCAATTCCTTAATTGGGCTTTATCTTCTAATGTGGATTGGATTACTCTATCTGGTTCAGGTGCTGGGGCTACATATAAGGTAGCCACTAATAACAGTAGTTCATCTAGAACAGGAATTATTACCTTTACTCAAGGGGAATCTGGTAAAACTTGTACTCTGACAATAGTTCAAGAAGCAGGAGATGTCTATGAGTTTTATATTACTGACTCAGATGGTAATGGGCATTACACCGATTTCACATTCTCAGCCCCCTCAAATGGATTGGTAGGTAAACATGTACTTAATATTATCTCTACTCACAATGGTAGTCCCTTATCTGCAGACACTATGGAAATGGTCAATTGGGAGATAGAAACTCAACATATAGGTATTGTATTAACACAGGATTCTCAATCCCCATTTAGGTTTGCAGCAAATATAGCTGAAAATGGATCTACCGAAAGAACAGCAGCCGATACTTTTAGACAGAAGGCATCTGGAAAAACAGTAATTTTCAGAGTTCTTCAAGAAGCTAAAATAAATAAATTCAGATTGGAATTAAGTTTAAATATTTCAAATGGTAATGATCAAGATACGTGGGGATTATTTGATACGGCTAATATGCCTCATACTTCTGACTTTATGTATAATATGAGCTTAATACGTGAAGGTATTATAGTAGACTCAGTAGAAGGTAAAATAACTGTGAATTCTATTGAAAGTATTCAAAGTACTACTAAGGATAAAGGGGTTGGAGATAATGTTTATGTATGGGCCTATAATTCTGTAAGAGGTTTATGGTTATCAATTGGTAACTTTAGGATTGAAGAGGGGAATAATACCCATCATTGGGATGTTTCTTGGCCCACCTAGACAATTTAATCCTAAACACAACACTAGTACATTTATTGATAGATAAATTTAATTATTAACTTTAAAACTAAATCATTATGGAAGTTAAATCTGGTGAAGGTACTGTAGTGGTTGCGGATCGTAATCGTTATAGTGATGAATGTTGTAATAATCGAGGATGGGGCTCCGGTTGGGGTGCTGTCGGTGGAGCTTTAGTAGGTGGTGGTTTTGGTGCTGCTGCAGTTTCTGTGTGGGACAAAATCAATGACACAAAAGCTGATATCCAAAAAGTGGAATCTACTGTTCAGGAAGCAAAAGCTGGTATTTACAAAGACATATCTGATGCTGCTCGTGGAGTTAAAGGCCTAGTTAGAGAATCCGAAAACAGGTTGGCTCTTCAGGCAGAACGTAATCATTGCGAGGTAATGAAAGGCCAGCAAGAGATTAAGTGCTTGATTGAGAACACTGCAAAAGACCAAGAAATTGCTAGACTGAATCGAGTAGTTGATGCTCAAAGAGATCAGAACATCATTAACTCAGTAGTACAGGCTTTAGGTAATAAAACTGCATAATTTCTATTAAAGTTGATTAGGGAAAAGGGAGGTACCTGTAGTGGGTATTTCCCTTTTTTCGTTTTAATCTAGTAAGAAATATGGAAGAAGATAATAAACTACAAACCTTTACTCTCCAAATGCAACTACCAGCTCCTAATTTAGAGGTAGCAAAGAGAGTAGCTGATGAAGCACAAAGACTGATAGATATCTATGGATACTATAACTTCTTGAACCTAGTAGAATTTATGAAACAGAATCCCAGTATGGTTCAAATGGGATTAAGTCTAATCAATAAAAAATAATGCAGTATGGAAGAAATGAAATTCAAATCCTTACAAAGAGGAGATTCAGTTTTTACTCTAGAAAGAGATAGAAGATCAATGTACCCGATCTTTGACCGAGCTAAAGTAGTAAAGGTGGGAGAAAGTAAACCCAGAGCTAATGAAAATGGCGATGGCTTTTCTAATCTTATAGAGATCGTTCTTCAAGATTCCATTGGTACAGTAACAGTATACTTACCTTCAGATGGAAATGAAGGTATTTATAACAATGTGTACTACACTCTAATCGGAAGTAATATTATAAACGAAGTATCATTGCAAAGATCACAGGCTCTCGGAATTATTAATAATGTGGGTAAATACGAGAACATAGTAAAGGAATGTGATAATATCCTTGCTATGTTCGAAAACAAAGAGCCAACTAATGGTAGTCAATTCAATGAAGAATTTGCTTCATTCAGGAAGGATGTAGTATCAGTATTACAATCACAACAGCAAGCCATAAACCTTATGATGGATTCACTTGGCTTGAATAAACCGAAGGAAAATCCAGATGGCAAGTAAGTCAGTAAACATAACTATAAGTACTCCCTTGGGAGACTTACAGATATATACTGACCCAAAAGAACAGGCTAGAGCTGAGAAGTTGATTGCCGAAACCCCATCTATCATGAAGAATGCCTATGATAGAGCTACTGAGAAATTCGGCAATCAACTTCTCAGACTTGTGAAAAAATGCCTAAGAACGGGTACTCCTCCAAGAGGAACTCATTGGGATCCTCACTCGGCTAATACTATTAAACGATACGGAGAGCATACCCTTTTGAATTATACGGGTCAGTATTTGAGATCAGTACAAATAGTAAAACAGAAGAATAGAACTTATGTAGGTATACCTACTAATCTTAAGAAAACCAGAAAGGGTGATAGGACTAGTAAAAGAACTTTGAACCAAGTAGCTATCATGTTGGAATATGGTTCTAGAGGTGGTAATTTACCTCCAAGACCATTATGGAAACCCGCATTCGAACAAGTAGGTGGTAAGAAGGTTCTGAAGGAAACCATAGTAAGAGAACTTCGTAAAGAAATAAGGAGATATAGAAAATAATGGGATTCACTATAAGCAAGAATCAAGGTTCTGGTAGAACTGTTATAACAGTAACACCAGAAGAAAAGAATTTTACGGACAAAGATATAGTTCAGATTTTAACAGTGGAAGCTGTAGATGGGTCAACTAAAGAAGTAAAGCTTATTCACAAGAAAGGAGAAGGCAATTACGAATATGATTTTAGAGTTTCACCCACTGAATTATATTTTGAGCCTACAGGAGAAAGTAAAGAGGTTACTATTATATCTACTAAACAAATGGTAATCAATGGAAAGAAAGTTGGTGATCCAGTTACTGTAGATTATACTAGGGAAAACTTTGGGGATATATCTGGCTCTGGTACTACTATTATCATGAGCTTAAATGATAATATGTATAATGAACGAGTAGGTCAAGTAATATTTACTCAAGGAGAGTCTGGTAAAACTATAAGTGTAACTTGTAAACAAGGTAAAAAAGAAACTTCGGGAGATATAGGTATAATCAAACTATGGTCAGGCCCCGGAGTTCCAGAGAACTATGTACTCTGTAATGGAGGTCAGGTAAGTATAGCTGAATATCCCGAATTATATAAGTCCATTGGTGAGAAATATAATACTTCTTCTACTAGGGCAGGTTATATAAGTGTTCCTGATTTAAGTGGTAGGTTCGTAGTTGGAGTAGATTCTAGTGACCCAGATTACAGTAGTATTGGTAATACTGGAGGAGAAAAAGAACATAGGCTAACCGTGGAAGAAATGCCAAGCCATACCCATTCATACAATAAGATTCGTATAGAAACTCACAAATGGGGAGATAATGCAAACAACCGACCACACCCATTTTATGATTCAGGGGCTCAAACTGGTCCAACTGGTGGTAATCAACCTCATGAGAATAGACCACCATATTATGTATTGGCTTATGTTATGAAAGTAAGATAGGAGGTAATTATGGTAAATTCACAAGAGATAGTAGAGAGAACCTTCTATATATGCCTATTGAAGGTTCTCCTAGAAAAGAAGATGGGACTTAATCCTGAGGATTATTTACCTTTATCACAAGAGAATGAAAAGAGATTCCAAGAAGATAAGGAAGCAATAGATAAGTTCATTTACTTATTTGGTATAGGTAATAACCAGGTAAGAGGTCCTAAAACATGTCCCAGGATAACTATAGAAAGCACTGCTTATTATCCTGGAGATATTGGAGTAGAGAAATATATCATTGGAGATAAATTAGATGCAGGCAATTATCAGATGTCAGAGTTCCCTTACGAAACCAAAGATATCACTATTGATATTCATCTGGTAGCAACTACTCAGAATGATATGAGATTACTTCACTCTATTCTTCATGAAGCCTTACCTACTCGAGGATATATAAGACCTTACTTCAATGATTTAGAAGAATGGGATAAAGGTAGGATAGCTCCTACTGGGAACTTATTTATAGAGATTGGTAATTTCTATGATCACCCAGATGAATACCAGGGATTATTGGAAAAGGTATACCAATATATATGTAAGGATGGTATTATACCAGAAAAACTGGTAGAAATGGGGGATCTAATACCTATAAAAGATATAAGTCTTTTACTAGGACCAGAATACCAAAAGGACGAGGAGATGCTCAATCTCAATATACATGTTTAACTCAAAAATTTACTAAAATGAAAAAGTTAGTGTTTATGCTGATGGCACTCATGGCTTTTATTTTGCCAGTGTCATTGTTTGCTGCAGAAGTAGAACCTTCAACTGGTTCAGAGTTCGTAATCAATCTGGGTACCTTTACGGGTATAGTAACTTTGGTATCATCTTTGGTTACTCAGATACTAAAGGTAATCCCAGCTATCAAAGACAACAAACTTGCTAAGATTGGTATATCTGCCTTAGTAGGTATTCTTGTATGTCTTATAGCTTGGGGATTACAACTTACACCATTATTGGAAAACTATCCTTTCTACCAGGTATTAATTTATGGATTAGCTGCTGGTTTATCAGGATGTGGTTTCTATGATGTGATTAAGGCTATCGGAGGTTTATTTAAGAATAAAGAGGATTAATTTTCTAATAATACCAGTAAGGTAACGATACTTACTGGTATTAATTAAATTAATGTATAACCTATAAAACACAAGGATATGTCAAAATCACCAAGCGTTGTTTTTAAATTCGAGAACAACAATGTTCAACAGACTACTCCTCTTTTAGGAGTATCATGTTTCTTGGCTAGAACTGAAAAAGGTCCCTATGATGATCCTTCAGAATTAATCACTTCTTTCTCTCAATTCCAAAGAATATTTGGTAAAGAGATTGTACCTGATGGTTCTGTATCTAACATAGAGAAAGCTTTAGTAGGAGGTTCTAAGCTAAGAATTATTCGTGTATTGGGAGCAGGTGCTAAAAAGGGTACCATTACTAAAGCAGAAGACTCTAGAGTATTAGAAGAAGATGAGATTGAATTAGCTTCTGCTATACCTGGAGAAGTTCAAGCTTCTGAAGTAATGAAATTTACTTCTGGAGGTACTAAGGTAAGCTTTGGTTTGGTAACTAAAGGGTATGGTGATCCTATTGGTTCTGGAGAAACCTTTAAAGTAGGTTTTTCTAAATCAGTGAATACCATCTTTTATAACATATATGATGCCAATGGTTCTATCCTGGAATCAGGTCCGGTAATTACTTATAAAACTAAGGATGCTCAGAATAAAACTTCTGTAGATTACCTGGCTTTAAGCAACTTTGCTAGTAATTCTGCATACCTGGAACCTAAGATGGTAACCACTACCGATAAGATTAAGTCTTTCGAAAACCTGGTAGCTTGGCTTCAGACTTCAATTGACCAAACTGAGAATCCACTAACTATCCAAGTTGGAGGTAAAGAAGCCACTAGTACTGAGACTATGTTCAATGGTACACTGGGTACTGCTGGTGCTGACCCTACTGCAGATGAATGGATTGCTTCTTTGGATTTGGTAAAGGATTATACAGATGTTTATCAGTTAGCTTGTTCTCATATTCATCAACATCTGAAAACAGATCAAGATGTTTTAAAAGTACATAAGGCTGCTAAAGATATGTGTGCTGAATTGCAAGAATATACCTATTACATCGAAGTACCTAAATATACTACCCATTATTCTGAGGGAACTCAGCCTAGAAATAAGCAGAGCATTATCACTTGGATTAATAACTGTTTGGGTAGTATCGGTAACTCTAGGTATGCGGCCTATTTTGCAGGTGGTATCAAGTACTACAATGAATTCGGATTGCTTACTAATTCAGATGTATTGGGTACTATCTTTGGTTTGGGTGATACTTCTGCTTCTAACTATGGACCTTGGAAGTCATTTGCCGGTATGAACCGTGGAGTAATCTATGATGGTCAGGGCCCAGTAAGTCCTAACTATGGTAGTGATTCTCGTTATAATGAACTAAACGAATTGGCTCAGATGTATGCCAACATGATTGTAATCAAAGATACTCCGTCTTCTGGTAAACAAACCATGTTATGGCATTGCTTCTCTTCTCAAGTAAAACAAGATTCAGAAAGATTCCTTTCAATTGTAAGGTTGAATTTGTACTTGAAGAAGACTCTTCGTCCTATATTGAATAAGTATTTGGAAGAGCCCAATATCTGGGGTACTTGGAAGAATATTTATCTTGAGGTAAAACCAATCCTGGATAATCTGGTAGATGAAAATGCTATGTCGGAGTATACATGGATGGGTGACCAGGATGCTGGCTCTTATTCAGAACTCTCTGTAAATAACGAAGCTGATGTCCGTCAGGGTAAATATAAAGTAATCCTGAAGTACAAAGATATTGTTCCTATGCAAGAAATTACAATTAACATTGTAATCGATGCAGCTTCTAAATCAGTTAATATTTCAGAAAACGAATAACATTAAAATCATAAAACATGGGAGCAAAAGTAAAGAATCCTAGAAAGAAATTCCTATGGAGCATCTCTTTCCCAAAACATCCTATCAATACGTATCTATTCCAGACTTGCCAACTTCCGGATATTGAGATTGACCAGGTTGCTCATGGAGATGTAAACAGGGATGTAAAAACTGCTGGTAGAGTTACCGTAGGTAATCTGGTAGTAGAGAAACTTTTAACTACTGCTGGTTCAGATACCTGGCTTCAAGATTGGTTATATTCTTGCCAAGATATGATAGCTGGAGGTGGGTTAGTTCCTAGTGAATATTGGGAAACTGCCATTGTAAATGAACTTGCAGAAGATGGAGTATCTGTCCTAAATACTTGGCTGCTTGAAGAAGTTTGGCCTTGTAAAGTAACTGGCCTTGACTTAGATCGTATGGCTTCAGAAAACACAATAGAAAATATAGAATTTTCTGTCGGTACTTGCGATAAGTATTAACTCTCTTAGTCATTTTCTTACTAGAGTTTTAGGTGGAGGGGTGGGATTCCTAGATAAGGAGTTTCACCCCTTTCTTGTTGATACTTACCGTTACTATGAAATTATGAACTTTTAAAAATTAGATAAAATGGATATGACACTAAGAACCTTAGTATTCACTGCTCCTTCTGGTAGACTTTTTGAAATCAGAGAGCAGAATGGTGAAGATGAAGAAATTATCACCAACCCGGTAGATTCAAAGAATCTTATGAATCTTACCAAGTATATTTCAGCAATAGTAGTTAAAACGAATGCTACTAAGTCGGGTAGATTAACCATAGAGGATGCTCTTAAGTTACCCTTGCTGGATAGATACTGTATCCTATTTAATTCTCGAATCTTCTCACTGGGAGAAGAAGTAGAATTTACTTATAAATGGGATAACAAGGATTCTGTAACTTACTCTCAGGACTTGAGAGAATTTCTTTTCGATTATGCAGTACTTCCTACAGAACAAGAAATGGAAGAAAAACCCAATGCCATTCCTTACTACCCGGGAAGAAAAGGAGAAGATGGATTTACTCTTATGCAATATACAGAGGAATTGAACTCAGGTAAGGTAATCCAATTCGAATTGATGGATGGAGAAAAAGAGTCTCAGATGGTTCAGCTTTCACCAAGTAAACTTACTCGACACTCTACTCTTCTTCTTCGTAATCTTAAGTTAAAGGTAGATGATAAATTTGAGAAAGTAGAAAACTTCTCTCTATTCTCATCAAGGGATATGGCAGAAATTCATCGGTTGGTAAATACAGTAGACCCAATCTTCCATGGATATACTCAAATCGAAAATCCAGAAACTGGGAACATGATGGATTACCCAATTATGGCTGCTCCTGATTTTTTCTACTTGACGGGAGATATAATTTAGAGGAAGATTACATATACATTACTCGGGCTGAGATAGTCTTAGACTATCTCACCTTTTTGTGTCTACCCGTTCGTAAAAGAAAGAAATTCCTACTCATAGCTGAGAATTATTATAAACAAATGAAGAAGAAAATGTCAACATGATAGGAGATACAAAAAGTTTAGTAGAAGTCGGGGTATCAATGGTACTCCGAGATAAGTTTAGCTCTGAAACCGGTAAAATTTCACAATCATTCAACAATATGATGAATGATATGAATGACTGGAACAGGGCTATTCAGATGAGTGCAGGTAATGCTGTACAAAACAGTATGAAATTCCTTGGAGGCATGGCAGAAGCTTATCAGTATTCGGCCAAGGTACAAGATACTATATTCATGGCCTCAAAGATTGCAGGAGCTACAGCTGAGCAACAAACTGAAATGATGCAATTAGCTCAAGCAGTCAATGCAGTTACTCCCTTGACTGCTGCAGATGTTGCTTCCGGTCAAAGATATTTAGCAATGGCAGGTAATACAGTAGAACAGATAAAAGATATGACTGGACCGGCTGCTAAGTTAGCATCTATCCTTGGTCAACCCTTTGGAGGTAAAGGAGGTGTAGCTGACTTGATGACTAATATCATGTCAATGTATGTTATACCTTCTCAACAGGCTACTAAGGTTACCGATGATTTATATACTGCTGTAACTAATGCTAATATGTCTCTTACTGATTTGGCTCAAGCTATTACTTATGCTGGAGCTGATATGGCTAATGCAGGCTATGACTTAAGACAGACTGCTGCAGCTATCGGTGTATTGGGAGATATGGGTATTCAGGGTTCATCAGCCGGTACTGCATTAGCAAATATGATTCGTTATTTGCAACTTTCTTTAGCCGACCAGAAAAAGAAAGGATTTAGTGCATTAACTAGTTTAGGTTTAAGTCCACAAGATTTCTTTGATGCTGAAGGTAATCTTATTCGATTAGATAAGGTATATCGTAAGTTTGGAGAAGCTCTTATGAATAAACCCCTTCTGGAAAGAACTAAAGCTTTCTATAATATCTTCGGAGTTCGAGGTACTCGTGATATCTCTAATCAGATTCGAAATATGATGGTTGGTTCTGATAAGATGACTAAGATCTTAGAACAATATGGTAAGAACTCGGGCATAGTAGAACAGGTTACTGAGGAAAGATTAAAGACTCCACAGGGTATCATTGAAGCTTTCAAATCTAACTTTGAAAACTTAGTAGTAAATATAGGGTCAACTTTAGCTGATGTCTTTAACCCAATATTAACTGTATTCACTAAGATATCTCGATGGGTACAAGGAATAGCTGGTACTATAGGAGGTCAGATAGTAGTTAAAGTATTAGCTTGGGGATCAATTACAGCTTTAGTAGTAAATGGCTATAGGTACCTAGCTGCTACTGGTAGAATGCTTTCTACTTATATGCAACAAACCAATACCCAATCTCAGGCTACGGCAAGTGGAGTTAGTAAGTCTGCTTCTGCTGCAGCTGTATTAGAAGCTAGATTAATACATATCACTCAGATTATGAGAGAACAGTATTACCTTCAAAAAGCAATGGCTTTCGGTTGGACTGTTGGGCCTAGAGGAGGTTGGTATGGACCTAACGGTAAACCCATTAGGAAGTTTGGAATACCTGGGCCAACATTAGGAGGTCTTGGAGGAGGTACTACTAAACCACCAACTCCTACTGCTGGACCAGCAGTAGCTAGGCTAGGTATGAAAGGGTTACTTGGTAGGGTAGCTGGATTCTTGGGAGGTCCTTGGGGGATGACTATTGGTATAGCATTACCTCTTGTAGCAGATTACTTACCCAGGGTAGCAGATTACTTATCCAGGTTAATAGATTCCTTAAATAAGAACACCGATTCTAATCTATCAAAGGAAACTCTAACTAGCGATGAATATTTGACCGAGAAAATGGCAAGAGCTATCAGAGCAGCTTTATTGAATGATAAACCTAATGGTACTGTTAACATTACTATTGATGGAGCTCCTGTTGGTTCTGTAGCTCCAGGTGAAACTTTAGGAGTTAATTATGCTACTCAAATTGGATTAATACCTTAAATTATGGCAAGAATATTAGGAAAACTAGCGGGTAAGGTTGTTAAGAAATATAATAATCTTACCCAAGATACTGCTGGAGTACTTACAGGTCCCATAAATAAACTCTGGAGAGCTAAGATACACCTTAACCGATTAACTTCAGGTTTACCTAAGGATACTGCTCCCAGAGGTAAACTGTTTAATCCTAATGGGGCTTTGGGAGAAAGGGAAAGATCTTCCAAGAATCCATTACTCAACAGTTCTCTTCAAAGTATTAGGAGATTACAACTTCAGCATGGAAATCTTAAGATTGACAGAGATGATCCTGCTCAAGGTAGGACTGTAGTAGAAAACAATAAACTTTATGGAGTAAGCCAAGATGTAAGAAAACTGAATCAGGTAATCATATATAATACTAATGTTAGCCCATACCAATATATTGTTTTACAGAATAGACCTCTGAGCTTTGATTTTAGAGGAGAAACAACTTGGGCTACCATTAAGTCTATGGGTAGAAATACTCCTATGTATCATTATACTGGTTCAGAAGATATTGTACAATTCACTGTATCTTGGTACTGTGATGATCCAGATAATCCTGCTGAAGTATTAACTAAATGTAGATTATTAGAATCTTGGAGTAAATCCAATGCTTATCAAGCAGCTCCCCCAATCCTACAGATTCAGTGGGGAAATTCTGATACTTTTGAAGGTCATTATTATATACTTACTTCTGCTACATATTCTCTTTCTAATTTTAGAAATGCTTCTAGACAACGTATGAAAGGCTCAGTAGATATAAGAGAAGACTTAAACCTGTATCCTGCTACTGCTACTCAAGAATTAATATTCAAACGAGTAAGCTCATATAGTTTATCTTATGAGGATATTGTTAAAAGTAAAGCTGCAGAAAAGACTGTGGGTATTTTTACAACCGATAAAATCAAGTAACCATGGATATAACTTCTTATTTAGTTGGAGCAAGTCCATACGATAATGGATTTACTCTGAATTATGGAGATGGAGATTATTCTTTAGAATCTTACCCATTACTTATACCCTCTTCTCCCAATGACTTTCAGCATACCCTGAAAGAGGGTGAAACTCTACAGAATATCGCTTATAGGTATTATGGAGATTCTGGTAAATGGTATGTTATTGCTGAGTATAATAATATAATAAATCCGTTCACTGAATTAAAAGGTGGAATGGTATTAATGATACCGGCTTATGGAAGTTAAAGCAAATAATCCCATATTATATAAAGGCACAGGTACTCCTTACCTAGCCATTTTTGATAATCAAGGTATACCAGTTATGAACCCTCTTACTGGTATACCTTTAGGAGCGTATATAAGTAGCTGGTCATATGTATATGATGAAGAAAAAGAAAACTTAGCTACAATAACTATTGATACTGGTAATCCAGATACTGTAGATGTAGAAGCTTTACAGGAAAATCGAGATATCTTTTTACAGTGGGGATATATTTTTAGTGATGGCACCTTTGTATCAAGCCCAGCTATAAATATCAAAGTAAGAGATTTCGATTGTATATTTGATTCTACGGGTACCCATATAACTATCAAGTGTATCGATGGCACGAATCATCTTAGGTTTATGCCACCTCATAAACCAACCGAGGATACCGATGATAGTATGGTTAAATTCTTGGATTCAGGATGCGGATTAAATGTTGGAGTAATAATAGAAAGGTTTGAGTAATGGCAAATATAATAAGTAATCAAGCTTATGAAGCTATACAGGTACCCACAGAAGTTACTCCTGAAGTACAGGGTACCATTCTATATGCCAATCAGTTTAGTGGCATAGGTCAAGTAGGTATGCCAGACGATTTAGCTGAAGTACTTAATTCTAACTTAGGTACAATAGGTAACAATGTTCTAGTTCAACTAGAAGCTAAGATGGCTGCCTATGGTAATGGGCCTTGGTATGTGGATAGTAGAGATGGGGTAATTTACATACATAACCGTAAGTTTCAACAACCTCCTCATCATACCTACATATTCCAAGCTGAAAACGGAGAAGTATTAAGAGTATCTTTTACTACTCAAAGATCTACTAAGCAGAAGATGATGCAAGTTGGTAATACTATAAAACCTGAGGATAAGCAAATGCAAATCCAGGTAAGTTACATTGATGATCAACTTTTACATGACCCACTACAGTTGGATGCTCTATCTACAGTAGATGTACAAAGCCCAAGATTATTTCATAGATCCCCCGAAGTTTTAAAACCCCATGTTGATAGTAAGGTAGAGAAATGGAAAGAAGACCGATTGAAATCCTTAGATGAAGAATTAGCTTCCAAAAAACAAGCTCAAAGACTAAAGACTGAATCTGCTAAGAAAGAATATGATGCTAAAGGTACTGGTTATTTAGATGCAGGTGGTGGATTAGAGTCTATGTCCGATACAGAATTAAGGGATGCTACTTCTCAAATGCTAGAGGAAGCTTATACTAAAGGAGAACTAACTAATATAAAATCTTCTATTGATGCACTAGTAGCGGGAGGAATGGACCTTACTTCTGCAATGAAACAAGTATACCAGGGTTTAAATTTCGTATTCAAAAATAAATACACTGAGGTATGGACTGAAGTTTGGGAAGACCCTCGTTCGTATTCTTCTGGAGAATTAAAGTCTTCTAGTCGTGTGAATAGTATGACTGAACTAAATGCCGAGAAAAGGAAAACTCAGGAGGGATTAGCTAAAATGCAAGAAGACCCAAATATCATTGTCTATCCCTTAACTCTTCATGAAGAATCCTATTATCCTCAAACTTATAATCCAGTCCAAGCTGGTAGAGGTCCTGGAGATAATCATGGGTACTATCGAAGCCGAGTAAAGGTATTCAAAAAGGTAAAACAGCTTTTGAAAGTACCCGCTTGGAAAACCCTTACTAACTTATATGATAGAACTGGAGGAGTAGGTAATAGAGAAAGAGCAATGAGGATAAATGCTAATGGAGGTTTAAAGATAACCGAGAAAAAGCTGGTCTGCCAAATGCAAGTAGTAGGAAGACCTTCATTAAAAACCTCCATGGTACTTCAACTTTTGAACGTTGGTAAAAGGTGGTCAGGATATTGGTATATAAAGAAATGTACTCATAGAATGGATGCTGGTACAGGATATATTACTGACTTAGAATTAGTTAGGAATAATGGAACAGCTGGCTTTCAAGTTGCTGCTGGTAATATTAATACCCAAGATGTGGTATCTAATAATGCCAGAAGTCAAGGAACTACTGACGTAGGTAAAAATAAAGCTGGAGATGCTCATTCTTCTGATTTTACCATAAATGCTACTAAGGCAGAATATGAAGCCTTCAAAGCCTTGGATGGTAATACCGAAGAACAAAGAAAGTTTGTTCAAGATATGGTTATCTATAGGGAACAGAATGCTAATACTCCTACCAAAGGTAATGATGGCATCATAGAAGTAGAAAGAACTGTATACCAATCTACAGGTAAAGATGGAGAAGACGTAGTTACCATTACTAATGTTAAACGTAAAAAGGTAGAAGCTACCAAAGATGTATATCGAAAATATAATTTCAATATAGATTACATTATTAAACAGATGAACCAAGACTTTTCTAAAACCGAATGATATGGCTTATGAATCAGCAAAAACAATAACTGAACAAGGATTAGAATCCTTGGGAAGATACTATTCAGTGTACAGGGCCATGGTAGTTAATAACACAGACCCCGATCATATGAATCGTATAAAAGTGGCTATACCTGAAGTAATGGGAGGAATAGTACTCTGGGCTTATTCAAAGGGTCAACATGGATCTACTGGGTCTGGTTTTAAAATGATGGCTCCTAAGAATGGTGATATAGTATATATTACCTTTGAATATGGTGATCCCAGTAAACCTCTATGGGAATATCATGGTTGGGCTCAAAACCAAATACCTGATATCCTGGATGATCCCGATACTATGGGTATAGTTACACCTAATGGGAATAGAATCTGGTTAAATGATAAAGATGGGTCACTTAAGATGTACCTATATGGGTCTGCTACTATCTATGCTGAAGGCCCAGTAAGTATAAATTCTAAAGCTCAAGCCTATGTGAATGCCTCAAAGGTTATAGTGAACCAAGGTAATAATGATGGTATAATCAATATCAATGAATTAACCCAGAAACTAAACCAATTAGTTTCAGAGATAGAATCATTAAAAGCTCAATATAATTCTCATACCCACTCTGGTATTCAATCGGGACCTGCAGTTAGTGGACCTGTTATTACTCCAGTCACGAAACCATTTTCTACTTTTAATAAAACAGATTATGAGGATTCTAAATTTGTACACTAATGGCAAATAACTTATACACTAATATTATCGGTATTGGTCCTTTGTTTCCAATACGGATTACTGAGAATGAAAAGGGAGAGAAAGGTTGGTATCCAGTAAATGGAGATATTGAACTTGTTCATAATAACCTATCTGCTCTCCTTTGGTATGATATAGGTCAAAGATTCAGGCAAGAAGATTTTGGTACTAGGCTATGGGAATGTATAGAAGAACCCAATACCCAGGCTTTAGCTTTCTTGGTAAAAGACTTCTTAAAGAAAGCTATCTCTACCTATGAAACTAGGATTACTTTTAAAAGCCTGAATATGAGGTTAGAGGGTACCAAGCTTTTCATCGAAATGAATTATGTAATTAATCAAACTGGTAGCCAACAGGTATTGGGTATTAGTTATGATAGGTCTGAAAATATTTTAAAACCTTACTAATATGATAACGAATAAATGGCTAAACCCTTATCAGAGATCCTTTCAACAGATTAAAGCTAAGTTGATTGAATCTCTTACTACTATCAAGGATAAGAATGGTCAGACTCTTATCACGGATTATTCCGAGGGTAATATTCTGATAATTATCCTGTCTTTGTTTGCAGCTATTGCTGAAGTACTTCATTATTACATTGATAACGTGGGTAGGGAATCTTTCTTATCTACGGCTCGGCGTTATGATAGTGTAGTAAAGCATGGCTTATTGGTGGACTATCACCCAAGAGGAGCAGTAGCTGCTTCAGTAGATGTAATCCTAACTCGTGATCTTACAGGTAGTAATATTGCTTCTAGGTTAACTATCCCAAAAGAAACCCTCTTTACAGATGTTAACGGTAACTCCTGGCTTTCTGCTAGAGATGTAACTTGGTATGCTAATGTTACTACTTGTAAAATACCCCTGATTCAACATGAGAAATATAATCAGTCTGGGTTGTCAGGATTAGTAATACCTTCCGAAGGTAGACCCGAAATCACAATAGGTAAATTACCCGATGGTAAATACTATGAGCATGGTACAATGCAATTATCCATTGATGGAACTACTTGGACTTTAGTAGATACCTTTGCTTATTCTAAACCTTCAGATAAACATTTTATGGTAACTGTCAATGCTAGTCAAGTTGCTGTAATAGTATTTGGAGATGGTACCTTTGGTTCTATACCTTCTGCAGGTCAAAAGATAACATCGGCAAGTTTCTATATCACTACTGGTATTCAAGGCAATGTACCAGCAGGTTCTATTGTACAAACTCCTGCTATAGTAAAAGCTTCTATATCCGAGGCTACTACTAGTAATCAATATGCTGCAGGAGGAGGTTCTAGTTATGAGAACTTTGGTATGTTAAAAGAACATATACCCTTGAGTGTTAAAACTCTTGGAGTAGCTGTAAGCAAACAGGACTTCGTAGATTTAGCTATGCTAATAGATGGAGTAAATAAAGCTGCCGTAGATTATGAATGTGGAAGAAAGCTTACAGTATATATCAGTGCTGATAATGGTGGAGTAGCTGATTCTGCTATGATAAACAAGGTTTATACCCAACTATCACAGAGAGCCCCCTTAACTACTTGGCTTCAAGTTAAATCTGCAGGATTAGTAGATATAACCTTAGAGATAGAAGTAACCGGTAAGAAATCTTATAAGACCAACGAAATCCAAGCTCAAGTTCTGAATGCCTTATACAATGCTTATTCTATTGAGAACTCCGAGATTGGGGGCAAAGTAAGAATCTCAGATATTTATGCTTTGATTGATAACCTATCTACGGTAGATTACTTACATATCAAGAAGTTCTATATTAAACCTTGGCCTGTTACCATATATGGTAACAAGGAATTACTTCTTGGTCAGTTTAAATTAGAGAAGGCTAACGGTTCTATGACCTACTTCATAAACTTTACTGGAAGCAATTCATACACTGTAAAAGCTTCAAGTGGAGGATTCCAAACTACTGGTTCTGTAGGTAGTACCATAAATATTACCGATAAAAATAATGGTATTACTTTCTCTTTGGACATCCAAGCAAACGGATATCAACAAGGATATCGTTACTCTATTACTATCTCAGAACCTAATATGGATTATGAAGATCCTGGGTATAATTTACCTGTATTCCAGAAATCTTCTCAATTAACTTTAACTGTTCACGAAACTGTTTAATATGATAGACCTTAAGAAACTTATAGATTTCCTACCTTTTGAATATAAAGACCAAGACACTTATAAGGTAGATGGAAAGGGTATCTTAGAAAGGTTCCTAGAAATTTGTGGAAGTTATTTTCAAGATAATATATCCGCAGATATTGAGAGTTTACTAGGAATAACTGACTTTGATACCTGCCCAGAGATTTATTTGAATTACCTTTGGGAAAGCTTTGGGCAATTGCCTTTTGCTCGATGGAACAATATAGATGAGGAAGCTTTCAAAACTTATTATAATGGTCTGTTAAGTGAAGCTGAATTAAATAGCCTTAAGTCTAAATGGATTTTACCTAAGAAAGGGGCTTTAGCTTTAACTACTAAACAGATAAGAGATTTACTCAAGTATTCTATATCTCTGATAAAGATACGAGGTACTTCTCAGTTCTTTGAAATATTATTCCGAATGTATGGGTTAAACTGTACCATTGATGACCCCGCTAAATCAGGTTATGATGGTTGGTTAAAAACACATCCTTACTTTGACCAAGATCAGTATTATGATAAATCTAACTTTGATAACATTTACGGTTGTAGTCAATGTATCAATGTAACCTTCCATATAACTGGACATGGCTATTCAAATAACTCGGGAGAATTTATAGAGTTCAGAAAAGCTATAGAAAATATAATCGATAGATTTAAGCCTTATCATGTAGGAGCTACTATTGATTATGGTTTTAATATAAATGATAATTATCTGATAACAGCCGATTTTGTAGACCCAAATATAAACACTATTCAACCAGGATATATAACTTCTGTACCCATTAAAGTAATTGTTTCTAGTAATTATCAAGATGCCGATTTAAGATATCAGGTATCTGGAGATGGTAATACTTGGGGATATAATAAATATGAAAATGGCACTATTTTTAATGCCACTATAGGTAATCAGACTTATTATTTTAGAAGTGTGGGAGACCCGACTAAAGTTACCCAAGTTCATGTAAAATTAAAGGAAGTAGTCAAATCCTATAATATATCGGTTAATCCAACTACACTGCATATTACACCAACTAATAAGGAGGTATCGGCTACAGTTACAGCTACTCTTTATCAAGAAGGTAAACAGACTCCAGTTAATATACAATTGGTTGGGGAAACTGAAGTTAAGCCTTCTGGTTCAACTTATAAATTTAAAGAGCCAGGTACTTATGAATTCCAGATTGTAGAATACCCAGTAAAAAGAGTTTCACTGGTTGTTACTAGAGAACCTAATAAATACAAGGTTAAATGTACTCCAGAAGAATTCAAGCTATCAAGTAATGTAACTAGTTTAGCTAAAACCATACTAACTATAGAAGATGATTATGATGAGGAAGGTTTGGAATGTTACTTGATTGGTAAAGATGATACTAGGTATAAATCTGGGGATACTTTCCAAACATTTGGTACTGGAGTTTATAAGTTTGCTTGTACTAAGGATAATTTAGAGAACTTTGATGGTATAGGAATATTTACCGTATATACCAGTATCTCTAAATTCACTTATCATTTATCTAAAGAATATCAAACTTTATCTTTAGAGATGGGAAGTGGATCTGTAAATCAAGAACTTTACTTATCAGTAACTCCCTCTGATGATCCCGATAATCTTATAGATTATGGAGTTAGTATTTATTGTGATAATACTAAGTTAACCGATATTACCTTGAATAAATCTGGTAATGGTAAAGCTAGTGCTACTTATTCATGCAATAAACCGGGAAGTTATAAAGCTGTATGTAAGGGAGATCCTTCAGTTTATACTACTTGGTCAGTATATAGTTATACCAAACCAGAAGATCCCTATATTTATATCGAAGCAGTAAATCCTTCTGATCCCAATTGGATATCTCCAAAGGATTGGGCTAATACTCCAAATAACCAGAAGGTAAATGTATCATATCAACTTGCTGAAGGTAAGTCGGTTACTATCCGAGTAATGCCTTTCGAAATAGAGGAATATGATTCAGTATTACTTATGGAAACGGGAGCAGAATATAAATTTGAAGAAACTATCACTTTGGATAAAGCTGGTACCTATACCTTTGTTGGTAAGGGTAATCGAGATAAGAAAGCTGTCTTAGTAATCAAGGATTATAATCTTGAAGTTAAGATAAGCTGTAGTCCTGAAAAAGCTACTTTAAGCGGCCAAGGTCAGGGCGAGGTATATACTACTGTGGTATGTTCTTCTAATCATAAGGATTTCGTAACTGATGTAAGATTAGTTGGTCAAGCTGATTCACATCCAGTACCATATAAGTTTGTAACCTCAAACCCAGGTACCTATATATTCGAAGCTGTTAACAAAACTGATGTAAGGTGTACATTCAAAGTTACCTTAGCTTTTGAGGTACAACCAAACGAATTGGTTTGGAACTCTGATGATATTAGTAGTAGAACTTTTGAAATAGACATACCAGAAAATACAGCATGGAGAATAACCCCGAAACCCCAAGAATAAATCAATATCAAGATATGTATACTGAAACGTCCACCACATCTATAGTATCTAAGGGATTTACCGTAGCTTTTGCTACAGAGTGTATTCAATTGTTATATGATCTTCGATGGATGATCCTATTAGCATTCATATTGATAATTGCCGACTTCTGGTTTGGAATGAATGCTAGTAAATTAAATGGCATACCTATTAGAAAATCTCGAGCTGGAAGAAGAACTTTTAATAAGATAATAGATTATATATGTTACTTATTAATGGGAGCAGTTCTAGGTAAAGCTATTGGAGAACCCTATGGGTTAGACCCTTTAGTAGTGTCTATAACCGTATTGGTAGTATGTTATGGATTCGAAGTGGATTCTATTTATGGTCATATATGTACATTACACGGAGTAGAAAAGAGATACAGTATCTGGAAGATACTTTGGTCTATAGTAACCTTGAAGTTCAATAACTTATCTGAAGCTTTCAAGGATATGTCAGAACAATCTAGGAATTATAAACAATCTAAAAACAATAGTAATAATGAAAACGTACTTTAAATATGAGGGTTTGATTAAATCTAAGGAGGCAGCAGAAGCAATTGCTGCCCCTGTTGCTCTTGGCCCATTCTGTGGATTCGGCTCAGTTAAGGTATCTGGTAATAAGCTATCAGTTCAAGCTAAAGCAGAAAATGGTAAGGTATTCAAGAATGATGTAGCAGATAGAATTACTGCTAGATATATGGTAAAGAATTCTGAAGATGGAGAATCACCTCAGATAAACTTCGGATGTATTTCTAGGGATGGTTATATATTCATCTCTGATGATGAAGAGATAGTAGTAGATAATATCCAAGGTGCTCAAGGAGCTAATTCAGATATCTTCTTATTCGCAGTTCATCAAGAAGTATCAGAACCAATTGAAAACCCTATTACTTTCGTAGCATATTGGTCTTCATCTTATGAAAGCTTATATACTCTGTATAAACAATCACAGAATCCTTACTATCCCTTAGCAGAAGACAAAATCTCTTGGGATATAGTAAAGAATAATCCTGCTTCACATGAGAAATTAAATTATACCTATCTTAATTCTCAGGTAGAAGGTGCTTGTGAACCCTACAGAAATAGTAAGAATACCATGGTACTGATTGGAGTATATGGTTCTGGTACTGATGCTAATACGAAGGAGTCAGAAAACTATGCAATCATCCCTTATGGAGGTTGTTTCCCTCAACCACTACCCTTTAACTCAGCCTACAATGGGATCATGACCCATTCTATTCAAAGAGTAGAACATGTACTGGAAGGATTCGGAGGTAAAGATGACCAGACTAATGGTGTAACTAATCTACAAGAATATCTTACTAATCTGAAGAATGAGCTTATAGAAATGATTAAAAACTCGGCTTCTTCAGTTCCCACTGGATTAATCGCTATGTTTTCAGGTACTACTCCTCCAGATGGTTGGGCATTCTGTGATGGTATGTCTGGTAGACCTAATCTATTGGGTAGATTTGTAGTAGGGTATGATCCAAGTAATCAGGATTATAATACCATTGGTAACATGGGAGGAGAAGCCCTAGTAACTCTTACTTTAGACCAAATACCACCACATAGTCATAAGATTACATTTAAAGGGGAGAAATGGGGGGACAATGCTAATAATCGACCATTCCCTAATCATACTAGGCCTGACTCGGATTATTCTGCTGATACCCAAGTAACTGGTGGAGGTAGCCCTCATGAGAATAGACCTCCTTATTTCGTACTAGCTTATATCATTAAACTATAAACCTATATAAACTTTTAAAATTATTAGGGCTTTATTTTATAGAACAGCTAATCGCTTTCGTCCAACACACAAGTGGAATTCTTATTGGGAAATAAGTTACACTGGAAAGGGAACCTCATGCACTGGGTTCCCTTTTTTTTATGTTAGTAATGTAAGTCTTCTTTAGCTTTCTCTTCCCAATATCTTATATCTTCTTTAAGTTCTGAGATATATCTTACCGAAGATTTAGTTCTAGGCATATCAAAAAACTCTACTAATAAAATGTTAGTGATACGAGAACTATCCTTGATTCTCTCTTTAATATAGGGAGGAGGACTAAGCAATATCTCGAAGATCAAATAAGCATCGGGAGATAGGTTCTTCTTCATATATTTATATAACATATCAAGCATTTCTCCTTTAGCTTTCTCTTCTTCTGTATCATCTTCTAGTTCTTTATCATTATCGAATAAATCTTCTAATTGGTAAAGATTCTGATGATATTCTGCTCCCTCTCCATAAGCAGTTCTTAATAAATGATTCTTAAAGGTACTGAGAGAAGCTAGTATCCTTGCTTTTAAATGTTCTTCTTCACAAGTACCGTAATATTTATTAAAGACAAATAACATCTTATCCCAGAAATAAGAACTTATGATATCTGGTGTAACATTAAACCTCCTATTATCAATTTGCTTAGTAAGACGTCTGATAACTGGTTTACAGATTTTATACATCCTATCAAAAGTTTCTTTATCATAATTTTCTTGCATAGGTTTCAACCTATGTATCTCTGATCCGTTGTTGCCATTTTCCTTTATCTTCATAAGTCTATGTTTTAAAATGATATGCAAATATAAGTATAATAAATCAAATATAAAATAATATATTAATAAAGTTCACCTAGAAGCTGAGGATTAGTGAGTACTAGGATGAGAGTCTATATGTACAACTCTAACCGAGACTATAGAAATCTATATGATTATACTTAATTATATTGCAATATGAAAAAAGATAATACCAAGTTTGAATTTGACACCAGCTTTCAATTAGAAATCCTAAGGTATCTCTTAAAGGATAAAGAGGGAGGCTTAATAATCAAAAAGATTAAACCAAGTTACCTAGTTCTGATTGAGCATTCTTTAATTGCCGAGGGCATATTTAAGTTCTTCAAAAAGAAAAACAAGATGCCTTCTAAGAATATCCTTAAAGAAGTTATAAAAGAATTGCTTGAATCTAAAAATTACGTTGACCTGGTTACTAAGGATGATATACCCAATATCCATAAAATAATCGATGACCTATATTCAAATCCCTTGAATGATTCCGAATACATTCGAGAAAAGATATATCAATTCTCTACCTATGTAGAGATGAAGAACTTGAATGATTCTTTTGATTTGGATAACTTCGAACAATACGAAACCTATTCAAGGAAAATAGAAAAGATACTTCAAAACTCAAAACCTAAGAAAGATGATGAACCTATCTTTATGATAAGGGATATTACAGAAAGACAATTCAAACGTCAAGCAGAACCATCTGTAATACCTTGTCCATTTAGACAACTTAATGATATTACCAATGCTGGAGGTTACCCAGAACATTCGGTAAATGTTATTCTTGATAAACCTAAAGCGAAGAAAACCTTTTTCATGGTCAATCTGGCAAGAGGTTATTTGAGAATGAAGAAATCAGTATTATATATAGATACAGAAAATGGTAAAGATCAAATCATGGACCGATTTATTCAATCATCTATCAATAAAACTAAGAAGGAATTATATTCTGGGGAATACGATAAGCTTGAAGCTAAACACCTTCGTAAACTTGCAAGGTTTGGAGTTGAACTAGTAGTTGAGAGAGTTCCTGCCATGATTACTGATTGTAATTATATCCGAGACCTCATTATCAAGCTTAGAAATCAGGGGCTTAATATTAAGGTGTTGATGGTAGATTATGCAGGAAAGCTTGCTTCAATTGCTGGTGATAAAGATGACTTCGAACGTATATCAAATGTATATATCGATATTCAGAATCTTGCTGAGGAGATGGATTTAGATATTGTTTGGACTGCTCATCATATTACCAGAGAGGGTAAGAAACATAGGACTACTAGATATGACGAAAATGATATCTCTGGTTCTATTGCAATTGTTCGAAATGCTCATACTATAGTGGGTCTTAATTCTACAGAACAAGAAGAGAAGGATGATATACTTCGTTGTGAATTGGTAGTACAAAGGGATGGTTTACCAAGTGGTAGAGCATTATTTAAATGTGATGTTGAAAGGCAACGCTGTGTAGAGTTTACTAAAGAACAACGTAAACAGTACGATGAAATATATGGTGAAA
>OHPP01000287.1_pt1 | contig 40940 bp, 33 predicted proteins | sample 1577731 | NCBI WGS metagenome assembly OHPP01 (sample SAMEA3879536, study PRJEB24766) | human gut metagenome | biome: human-associated habitat; feature: feces | place: USA | collected 1985/1987
CCCGGAGGCGAACCGATCATCTTTGCCACACTGTGCTGTTCCATATATTCGGACATATCAACACGGATCATAGACTGTTCGCTGCCAAACACTGCCTCCGCAAGTGCCTTTGAGATCTCTGTTTTTCCGACACCGGTCGGGCCTAAGAACAGGAAAGAACCGATCGGGCGCCTCGGATCTTTTAATCCGACACGTCCTCTTCGCACAGCTTTTGCCACTGCACTCACCGCATCCTCCTGACCGATGACACGTTTGTGTAAGGTAGCCTCTAATTTTCTTAAGCGGGCAGCCTCCCCCTCGGCAATCTTTCTTACCGGGATCTTCGTCCATCCGGATACCACATCCGCAATATCGTCTTCTGTCACTTTTAACTTTTTACTGCGGCTGTCTTTCTTTGTCTTTGCCTGTATTTTGGCAAGCTCTTCTTCACACGCTTCTTTTTCGTTCTTCTTCTGCTTTGCACCTTCCACATCACCATCGTGCAGAAATTCTAACATTTCCTCTTCTAACAGGTTGATGCGATGTCTTAATTCAACGACTTCCTCCGGTTTTCCACCCGCGCGCAGACGTACCTTTGCTGCAGCCTCATCCATCAGATCGATTGCTTTATCCGGCAGGAAACGGTCATTGATATAGCGCGCAGACAGGCGTACTGCTGCCGATACCGCATCATCCGTAATCTTTACCTGATGATGCTTTTCATACTGTTCCCGCAGTCCCTCTAAAATCTGCACTGCCTCCTCTTCCGACGGCTCTTCTACCGTAACCGGCTGGAATCTGCGCTCTAGCGCAGCATCTTTTTCAATATATTTGCGGTATTCATCGATTGTCGTTGCACCGATCAGCTGCAGTTCCCCACGCGCAAGTGCAGGTTTTAATATATTGGAAGCATCGATTGCTCCTTCCGCTCCACCCGCTCCGATGATTGTATGCAGTTCATCGATGAAGAGCAGGATATTGCCGGCTGCCCGTACTTCCTGAAGTACCTTTTTAATGCGCTCCTCAAACTCACCGCGATATTTTGAGCCTGCCACGATTCCGGACATATCCAAAGATACCACCCGCTTTCCCGCAACGGTATCCGGAACCATTCCGGTTGTAATACGCTCCGCAATTCCCTCAACGATCGCAGTCTTTCCAACGCCCGGTTCACCGATCAGACATGGGTTATTCTTTGTCCTTCTGCTTAAGATCTGGATCACACGGCCGATCTCTTCCTGTCTGCCGACTAACGGATCTAATACTCCCTCTGCCGCCAATGCAGTCAGATCTCTGGAGTATTGATTTAATACCGGTGTATCCGATGCTGTTTTTTTCACCGGCTTACCATTCATGAAATCTTCTTTGTACAGGCTCGCATCTTCTCCCATTGCGATCAGGATATCCACATACATTTTCTGGATATTGACCGCTAAGGTATTTAAAAGGCGGGATGCCACACACTCTGTCTCTTTCATCATCGCGATCAGGATATGCTCCGTCCCGATCTCCTCTGCATGAAAACGCGCTGCCTCCCTTGCTGCCCCTTCTAACACCTGCAGTGCCCTCGGCGAATATTCCTTAGCCTCTGCCGTCAGCACCTGTGCATCCGGTGCAATGAGTTCCTCGATCAGCTGCATGACTTTGTCAAGTTCTACTCCATTATCATTTAATACCTGCGCAGCGACGCCCGTTCCTTCTTTTAAAAGTCCGATCAGGATATGCTCCGTTCCGATATAATGATGATGCAGTGATTTCGACATCTTTGAAGCCTGATCGATTGCTTTTTTTGCTTTTGATGTATATCGTATCTGCATAGTTTCTCCATTCTTTTTCTATTTATAAATCATTTAAATCGATGATCTCTAAATCATCTTCTTCCTCTTCTTCTCTCGGAATGTGTTTTTTCTCCGGAGTATGTTTCCGCTCCGGCTTTTCTTTTCTCTCCGGCCTTTGTTTCTCCTCCGGTTTTTCTTTTCTCTCCGTGCGCTGTTTTTCCTCCGGTTTTTCTTTTCTCTCCGGCCTTTGTTTCTCCTCCGGTTTTTCTTTTCTCTCCGGACGCTGTTTTTCTTCCGTTTTTTTTCTTTCTACCGGCAGGAAATCTTCGTCCTCTTCCCAGTCCTCATCGTCAAGATCGTCAGACATGCCACGTCCAAACAATCCCGCACGCACTTTATGGATCTTTGATACGCCGACTTCGTTCTCTGTATCGTTTTCTTCCACATCATCCGGCTCTTCTTCCACTTTTTCTTTTGGTTTTCTGTGGAAAAATCCTTTTCTCTGTGTTTCTTCCTCCTCCCAGTCAGCGTCTTCCGGATCATCTACTTCCAAATCATCTTCTTCCACGCCAGGATTCTCTTCTATATTATCATCTTCTTCCAGATCAGTATCATCTTCTGCTTCCTGATCCTTTCCCTGTTTTTCGGACTTCCAGTCCCAGTCATCCTCTTCCTCATCCCAGTCGTCACTCTTACGTCCTCTCAATAGAAGATTGATAATAATAACGACAAGTACTGCGATCACAAAAGCCATAATTCCCATCATATTTCTGGAAAAAGACTTTTCTTTTGCATATTGTTCAGAGAGATCATTGTATTCCTGCTGGAGATATTCCATATTAGAAACATCTTCCGCTTCTTCTGTTTCAAACTCTGCGTTCTGGTCTGCTGCCTGTCCATCTGTTCCATCCGCCGGCTGGTCTGTTGTCTGACCGTCTGTTCCATCCGCCGGCTGATCCACTGTTCCGTCTGCTGTCTGTCCATCTTCTCTGGTCAGTGTGATCGTATACTGGGCGAGTGCTCCGTTCTGCGCCTTCACGACTACTTTTATCGTATTTGTACCGACCTGCAGATTGTCATTTCCTGTGATCGACTGCACCGTCGCAAATTCATTAACCGGTATTGCCGTCACTGTAACGCTTGTGACATCATTCGGTACGGTAGCTGTATATTGTACTGTCTTTCCTGTAAAGTCCGGGGATAATGTTCCCGCAGAAAGTGATAACACTTCCAGCGAATTATCTGCGGAAAGTGTTGTCTGTGCAGCAGCCACCTGGATTCCGGCAGCCTTTATGTCTGCCGCAGGTTCTGTCACAAGACATCCCATGCAGAAAAGTGCAGCTATGAATCTTACTTTTCTCTTCATTCGTTTCACACTCCCTTTATTGCCATCATCACTATGGAATTATATGAGATATTCGAAAATGCGTCAACCTCAAACTCCCTCATTGTCAAATTCCGGAATAAAACTCTCCTCCGCCGTCTCCCCCTCCTGGATAAAACCGTTTTCAATCCCTATATCGATTGCAAAATCAATAACCTCATCATATTCCCGATCCGTGATCTTACGGTTTAATTCCGGATATTTTTTCACGTTAGAGAGCGGTGTAAACTGGTGCATGATACTGATATATATTTGATTCTCATAGGTTTCATGCAGATATTTCAAAACTGCTTTGGAATCTTTCGTGCACCCCGGCAGGATCAGATGGCGCACGATCGTACCACGCTTCATCAGGGAATCCTCCCCGTTTTCAAAAACTGCCGCACCCGTCTGACGCACCATCTCCGCTATCACCGCCTTAGCCACAGCAGGGTAATCCGGCGCATGGGAATATTTTGCACTCAAAGCGGTATCAAAATACTTAAAATCCGGAAGATAGATATCCACAATTCCTTCTAAAGAACGGATCGTATCCACATTTTCATAGCTGCTGGTGTTATAAACGATGGGTATCTTTAAATTCTGATTTCTTGCAAGCTCTACCGCTTTTATGATCTGTGGTACAAACTGCCCCGGTGTCACAAGGTTGATATTATTTGCACCCTTTTCCTGGAGTTCCAGAAAAATTTCGCCAAGCCGCTCCGTACTTATCACCTTACCAGCCGTGCCATTTGCAATATTTTCATTCTGGCAGAACACACAGTGCAGTGCACAGCCGGAAAAAAAGACCGCACCGGAACCCATCTCCCCGGAAATGCAGGGTTCTTCCCAGAAGTGCAGTGCCGCACGCGCCACCTTAATCTCTGTGGTCTGTCCGCAGATGCCGCGCTCACCGGATTTTCGGTCCACAGCGCACATTCTAGGACACAATGTACATATTTTCATGGTATACCATCACTCTTTCTATTTAATTTAATGATTGCGCAACCGTGCCTTTTTTTGTATGATAGACATTGCAAAAAGAAGATCAAACACAAAGGAGTTTTCTTATGAGTCCAAAAAACTGTATGGTAGCACAGTCAGGCGGCCCTACTGTTGCGATCAATGCCAGCCTTGCCGGTGTGATCGACGGTGTAATGCGTTCTGACATGTATGACACGGTTTATGGTTCCTTAAACGGAATCACAGGTATTTTAAACAACGATCTGACGAATCTTTCTGAATTAATGCAGCAGAATTCGGAATATCTCGACCGCTTAAAGGTCACTCCGGCAATGTATCTTGGCTCCTGCCGTTACAAACTGCCAAATTATTTAGATGATGATTCTTCCTATGTATTCATTTTCAAACAGTTTGAAACTTACCATATTGATGCTTTCTTTTATATCGGCGGCAACGATTCTATGGACACCGTCTTAAAGCTCTCCGAATATGGCAAAAAAATCGGCAGTCCGGTGCGTATTGTCGGTATTCCAAAGACCATCGACAATGATCTCTGTGAGACAGACCATACACCAGGATTCGGTTCTGCCGCAAAATATATCGCATCTTCTCTTTTAGAAATCGCACATGACACATTTATCTATGCAGTCAAAAGTGTGACGATCGTGGAAATCATGGGACGTGATGCCGGATGGCTGACCGCTGCTTCTGCACTGGCAAGAAACGGTTATAATACAGCACCACATCTGATCTATCTCCCGGAGGTTCCATTTGACAAAGAGGACTTTTTACTGGATGTAAAGCGTATGCTTTTCGAGCGCAATAACGTGATCGTTGCCGTATCCGAAGGTATCCGCGATGCTTCCGGCAACTATATCAGTGCTTCCGAAAGTTCTGTTGACACCTTTGGTCACAGCCAGTTAAGCGGAGCCGGAAAAACACTTGAATTTTTAGTCAAAGAAAAACTAGGCGTTAAAGTCCGTTCCGTGGAAGTCAACGTATTACAGCGCTGCGCTGCACACCTTGCTTCAAAGACTGATCTTGATGAGGCTTTTACTCTCGGTCAGAAAGCGGTTGCTCTCTCCGAGGAAGGTGTTACCGCTTCCATGGTAACAATGCGCCGTATCTCTGATGCTCCGTACGAAATCGCCTATGAGCATGCCGAGATCCGCCACATTGCAAACGAGGCAAAATCAATTCCGAGAGAATGGATCAACGATGCAGGCAATGATGTCACACAGCCACTGATCGATTACCTTTCACCTCTCATACTCGGTGAAGTTCCAGTAAAATACGAAAGCGGTATCCCTGTCTATATGGATGTCAGTCATTTAGCAAAACATCAATAAATTTACCGATCTCAACCCACGCTCTTTTAGATTCCGGCAGCATTTTTGCTGCCATCTGAAAGATGTGGAACATTCCTTCATAAATACTGATTCTTACTTTTACTCCCTGTTCTCTGGCTTTTGCAGCCACATCCACAGAATCCGAGAGCAGCATCTCATAGGAACCAACCTGTATCAGCATCGGCGGAAATCCCCTGAAATCCCCATATAAAGGCGAAATATAAGCATTATACGGGTCGTTATCCCCAATATAATCTTTATTATAAATAAGGCTGTCCCTTGTTTTTCCAAATAACGGGTCGCGCTCAAAGTTTGTCTCGTAAGATTCCCCGCTCGCCGCAAGGTCTGTCCACGGTGACATGGCTACGATCCCACACGGAAGCTGCTTTCCGTGATCTTTCAGATAATGGCATAATGCCATCGCAAGACCGCCTCCTGCGGAATCTCCTGCGATGATGATCTGCTCGGAAAACCCCCCCTGTTCCAACAGATAACAGTATGCGGCATAGGCATCTTCTAAAGCCGCCGGATACGGATGTTCCGGTGCCACACGGTAATCGGGTGTCAGAACACTCATTCCATGGCTGACTTCACAGTAAAGTCCGGCAAACATACGGTATGCATTCCGCATCGCTCCGACATATCCGCCCCCGTGAAGCTGTAAGATTACTTTTTCCGTATTCGGATTTTCTTTTGCCTGTAAATACTCCATGGAGAAATTATCCATCTCGATCACATCTAATGAAAAACAGTCCGGACATTTCCACGGCGGCTCCGAATCCCCGATTTTTTTCCTCAGTTCTCCATTTTTTATCTTTTTCCCAATCAGGTGATCATTTGTCACATGGGCGATCAAGTCCCTCATGACTCTTCCCCTGATGCTCGCTTCGCTCTCTCTCATCCGATTGCTCCTGTTTTTTTTATTCTAAATATAACTCAGCGGACATGAAATCTTCGTTTCAGTTCCACCCTTGCCCTGCGGTCTCCGATGATCAGTGTTCCAAGAAACAGAAACAGGGAAAACGCAAATGCGATCAGTGCAAAAAGCTGTGCCGTCACGATACCGGTAAAAATCAGTATTACCGGAACAATGCTGCATAAGATCATAAAAATCTGCCACATCATATAGCTCTGCCAGTTTCTGCGGTTTACGATCATACAGATGATAATACCAACATCGACTAAAATGATCGCCGACGGCAATGCATAATTGACAGACCATCCGCGGTAGCCGACCAGAAAATCGATTGCGATCACGATCAGTATCGCCATCAGCGTGAGTACCGTGATTTTGGCGCGGTAACCTGTCTTTCCAAGAATTGCAAAACGGATCAGCATATATCCGTAAAAGAATCCAAGCCCCGTGATCGCACTCCATGCAATCTGTGACTCGGTGACCACATTGATATAAATGAGCAGCACCTCAACCAAAAGTGCACAAAACAGATAGATTTTACTGATCATTGTCATTTTCCGGGTGTGCACTCTCACATCCGGGTACATATTCTCCACTTCACCTGTGTATTCTAACACGGATCCGCAGAGTGGACAGCGCTCTGTTTCATCTGATATCTCCACATTACAATTTCTGCATTTACTCATAATTTACTCCATTACTCTTTATTTCTACCGCAATCCCGTCCGAGGCTATTTTCCGGAAAAATCCACGCTGCACAGACGCATCGACAAGATCATAACTGAAACTGAATACAAGTGTATCCCCGTAAGAGCAGATCGTTCCTTTCAGATGCTGCCCCTTTGACATGGCAAGAAATGCATGAAACATTTCCACATAAGGGCGGTACTCTTCTGTCACGGAAATATTGCCGATATTTGTGATCGTCGCAGTATTGGCAAGTGCAGAAGTTGTATATACATACTTCATTGCAAGGTTTTTCAGGAAAAGCGGCACAACTCTTGCAATCAGCAGTTTTTCATTGGAAACGTTATAGGAAAACAGCTTTTCAAGATTTTCCCGGTTGATCTGGCTTCGCAGGCTTTCCTTCACGATTGCAGCCACCTCTGCAAACGTATAGGTCTCTTTGGTCGGATGAAATTCTGCGGACACCATGACAAAAAAGTTTTTCGTGGTAATAGAATTAAAATACGGCCGCAGATTAACCGGCACCGCAACACGGATCGGACACTTTGACGGCATGCCGTGCAGACATTCTGTATAAACGCTCCAGATGTACACACTTACCAGATATTCGTTGATACTGATTCCCATCGCATGACAGACCCTTTTCAACTCCGGTATTTTCATATAACCGTGCATCACGCCGAACTCGCCCGGTCTTAACTTTTCTCCACGGATCAGATATGCCTTTTTTGTCTGGTATCCTTTTGCGGAACTTTTTTTGTAATTTTTTAAGAAACTGTCTTCCCGGTTCAAAGACGTATCAACACTTAATGAATCTCCCAGTTTTTCCTGCAGGTCTTTATGTGCCAGACGCAGATACTGGTAAGTCAGCTCTTTTAAGAAATTAATTCCTCCCATTCCATCCGTCAAAACATGGAATACTTCCAGATTGATCCTGCATTTATAATAGGTCACACGGAACATATAACTGCGGTTTTTATTCTGCTGGATATATCTGCATGGAAAATTGTTCTCCATGCGAACCTTTGGCGCCGCTTTTCCGTTTTCCTCAAAATAATACCAGAACACCCCCTGCCGCAGTCTTAAGTTAAACCCGTCAAACTTCGGAAGCACCATATCAAGTGCCCTCTGCAGTAATTCCGGATTGATCTCCTCTTTCAGTGTAACACTGATCCTGTACACATTGCTCATGCTCTCCCCGGCAATGACCGGAAAAAGGTGTGCTGTATTATCAAGTCTGTCCCAACGGATATCACGGTTTGTCGGAACTCCTTTACTCTGTTTTTTCATATATTCCTCGTTTCTGCATATTTTACAGGCAGGCTGAGTTTCTGTTTTTTCTTCTCTCCCCCCCACTCATAAAATACACAATCTATTGTATGCAATTATAAAATAACCTGACATAAAATACAAGTTTGGGCATATCAAAATTACCTGATATAATGCTATAAATTTTCTTAAAATTCCCTTATTTATTTTTTAATTTATGATTGTATAAAATTTCCCTTCATATTGTAATGTTTTTGTAACATCTATAAAATATTTATAAACAAGGAGGATTCACTTATGAAAATTTTCAAACGAACAGTCAGCTTATTTTTAGCTTTCTGTCTCTGTGCCGGGATGCTTTTACTGCAGCCGCAGTCAACGGTATCCGCAGCCGTCAGGAACAAACCGACCACCACTGTACTTCGCATGTCCAGTAATTCTTTCGACAGTTCTGCAATCTATGTCAATCTGCCAAAAGCCAAAGTATGTTATATCAAAAACATCAAAACCAGCAGTAAAAATCTGATTGCAAAAAACACCCACTATTATACTACCAGTTCAGACGATACATACACGGATACCTTTGCGTCTATCGGCCTCTATGCCAAAAAAACCGGTAAATACAAAGTCACCTATAATATCTGCGATAAATCAGGAAACAAACTTTCTTCGGGTAAAGTAACAGTATATGTAAAAAATGACCTGCCAGTCAAATCTGTCAAATTTGCAGGTAAAGAAGTTAATTATGCCCTTACGAGCAAAAAATCCGGCAAATTATCTGTTAAAATGAACAAAGGTTACACGCTGAAAAAAATCACTGTCACCACTTACAATAAGGCAGGTAAAGAAGTTGTAAAAACAATGAAAAACAACAGCACCTTAAAGCTTGGCGAGTACGCATATATATTTGATAATTCATATTCCAGCGGCAGAAACTATTCTACCTCACTTGCTGCGCGTACCAAGATCACTATTACTTATATCGACAAATATACCAAGCAGGAATGTGAGAGTATTTATTCCATTTCCCGTCTTGCAAAATAATCCAACAGGAGGATATCTGATATGAAATTATTTAAGCAAATTACTTGCGCTGTTCTTACACTTTGCCTGTGCGCCGGATTATTACTGATCCCTTCTGCGCCGGTATCTGCTGCAACAGGTCCAAGCGCCCCAAAGGCTGTAGATGTTTCTTATTACAAAAATTATCCGATGGTCAATGATTCGGCTATCTCCGTACAGCTCGGTACAAACGGAAAAAACATCAAAAATATCAAAACATCGAGCAAAAACCTGAAAGCCAAAGTAACAAGACTTTCACTTTCCAGCTCCAGTAATTCCGGATACGTTGGTGTCTATGCCAAGAAAACCGGTAAATACACAGTATCTTTTGATGTATATAATGCACAGAATAAAAAGATTAAAAAATTTACTGTCAAAGTCAATGTAACCGAGCCGACATTCTCTAACAATAGTCCTTTTAAGAGTGTAACTTTTAACAACAAAGAATATGATTACGCAAAGGCAGTCTACAATAAAAATTCTGTCAAAGTCAATGTCAAAATGAACAAGGGTTATAAATTAAAGAAGATCGAATACTCTACTTACAGCAAGCCAGTTGCAAAAACAAATTCTTCCTATTCAACCACTTATTCAAACTCCGAGATAACAAAAAAGGTAAAAAATGGAAAGAGTATCCAGTTAGGACATTATGGATACTATTACGGACATGACTACTCTTACGCATATGGTACTTACTCTTATGAGTCATACAGCCGTGATGGTGATATTATGGCACCGACAATCGTGAAAATCACATATCTCGATAAAAATAAAAATACGATTTCTACCTCGTACACACTGTACCGTATTGCAGATGATGTAAAATAACAAACTCAAAAAGCACAAAAAACGAGGAACCTGTCACGAAACAGGTTCCTCATTTTTTATTCATTATTAAATTATATTCTATTCTCTTTTATCTCTCCAGCGGATATTTCTCTGTCAGCGATTTTACGATTGCACACGCTTTATCAGCTGCCGGTTCACCCTCCTTGATCATCATGGCGATTGCCTCTGCAATCTGATCCATATCCTCTGTGTTTAGTCCACGGGAAGTAACTGCCGGCGTTCCAAGACGTACACCGCTTGTTACGAATGGGGATTTCGGATCGTTCGGGATCGTATTCTTGTTGCAGGTAATATTGACAGAATCGAGAAGTTTCTCCACTGCCTTTCCGGTCTGATCATAATTTGTCAGATCAACAAGCATCAGGTGATTGTCTGTACCGCCGGATACGATTTTAATATCACGGCTTAACAGTCCCTTGCAGAGTGCCTGTGCATTGTCAATGATATTCTGCTGGTATACTTTAAACTCCGGCTGAAGTGCCTCTTTAAAGCAGACTGCCTTCGCAGCAATCACATGCATCAAAGGTCCGCCCTGGATTCCAGGGAAAATAGCTTTGTTAAAGTTATATTTGTCTGCGATTTCCTGACTGGATAAGATCATGCCTCCACGCGGTCCACGCAGTGTCTTGTGTGTTGTGGTTGTGACAACGTGTGCATACGGGATTGGGCTTGGATGAAGTCCTGCAGCGACAAGTCCTGCGATATGTGCCATATCGACCATCAGAACTGCTCCGCATGCATCTGCGATCTCACGGAATCTCTTGAAATCAATGGTTCTCGCATAAGCACTTGCACCTGCGATGATCATCTTCGGCTTGCACTCCATCGCGATCTCTTCTACTTTGTCATAATCAATAAATCCCTCGTCATTGACACCGTAAGGTACAATGTGAAAATAAGTACCGGAAAAGTTTACAGGGCTTCCGTGTGTCAAATGTCCGCCGTGATCTAAGTTCATTCCCATGACCGTGTCACCCGGTTTTAAGATGGCAAACTGTACAGCCATATTCGCCTGTGCACCTGAATGTGGCTGTACGTTCGCATACTCACAGCCAAACAGCTCTTTCGCACGCTCTCTTGCAAGTTCCTCTACAACATCCACACACTCACATCCGCCGTAATATCTTTTCCCCGGATAACCTTCTGCATATTTATTTGTAAGAACACTGCCCATCGCCGACATCACTGCCTTGCTTACCCAGTTTTCGGATGCAATCAGCTCAATATGACTGTTCTGACGTTCAAATTCATCGGTGATGGCATTTGCCACTTCCATATCAACTGCCTGAATATCTTCCAGTGTATACATAATCCGTAATTCTCCCTTTCTTTGCTGTTTGATCAATGTGTCTTTCTACGAAAAACACTTGTCTTTTGCTATGTTTATCATTATATATGACTTTCCTTTTTTTGGCAATTCCAAATGCCAGAATAGTTATATCAAATTATTATAAATGATATAAGCCCTGACGATAAAGCCAGATGGCACCTGCGATCTGTAAAATGAGGATCAGTGGTATTCCTATAACAAAATACCAGTGTCTCGTCTTGTGGCGGAACACATACATTCCCGCCCACGTTCCGATACTGCCGCCTAAAATGCTGACTAAAAATAACATTCTTTCTGAGATCCGCCATCGATGCATTTTCGCCCTTCTTTTATCCTCTCCCATAATAAGGAAGCCCACCAGATTTAAAAAGATCAGATAAGCTGCGATCGTATCCATATGTTTCTCCTTTTTTCTAAAATAGAATCCTGTTCTACAGGATTCACCGCCTGCGCGACATAATTCATCTCCGACGCAGTGTGATCCCGCCCGGAGGGCTTTAAGATTCATAGGACGTAATTTCCTATGAATCTTAAAAGTCCCGGCAAATAACTGCCAGGACTTTCACTTTTCTTCAACAGATCTTATTCTGTTATTTTATTTTTACCAAGATGAACTTTCATCACATACCACAACTCGGTTGCAATGCAGATAGATGAATATGCACCGCAGATCATACCTGCCATCAGCGGCAGTGCAAATTCACGAATACTTGCTACACCAAGAAGGAACAGCATAAATACCATAATAAATGTTGTTATGGATGTGTTGATGCTTCGTGATAAGGTCTGTGTCAGGCTTCGGTTTGCTACTTCCATCAGATCTTCCCTTGTCTGTTTACCATGCTTTAATGCAAGGTTCTCACGGATACGGTCAAAGATAACGATCGTATCGTTGACAGAATAACCAATGATCGTCAGCATACATGCGATAAATGTATTGCCGACTGAAATACGCATCAGCGCATATACGGTAAGTACAACCAGTACGTCGTGGATCAGGGCAATGATCGCACTGGCACCGAAACGGATATCTTTAAAACGGAACCAGATATAGATCAGCATACAGATTGTTGAGATAATAACCGCCTTGACTGCATCCGCACGCATCTCACCACTGATCGTGGAACTGATACTCTGGAATGTAATGGTGGATTCATCTACATCAAAACTGTCTGCCAGCTTATTATTCAGATCATCACGCTCTTCTTTGGATAAAGTACGTGTCTTGATCGTAATCTGAGTTGTTCCCTCTACTTTGTTTGCCTGAATATTGCTGTCTCCAGTTACTTCTTTTACAACCGGGATAATATCATTTTCAATATCTTCGATCGTATATTCTTTGCCGAAATCAGCAGTAGTGGAAGTTCCTCCCATGAAGTCAAGTCCATAATTCAGGGAGTTCTGACCAGATGCCTTATGTACTCCCATACCGATAAATCCGGCAGCTATAACTGCAATAGAAATTGCAAAGAATACATATCTCTTCTGCAGGAAATTGATCGTCTTTCTCTCTTTTGCACGTCCGTAGAATTTTTCATCTCTCATTCCTAACCAGTAGAAAGAATAAAGGATCCATCTTGTGACAACAAGTGCTGTAAACATGGAAAGGATAATACCGATCATCAGTGTATATGCAAATCCTTTTACAGTACCGGAACCTAATCCCATAAGAACAATCGCTGCAATCAATGTTGTGATATTACCATCTAAGATTGCAGACATCGCTTTGTGGAAACCATTCTTCATTGCAGTAATCACGGATTTTCCTGATGCAATTTCTTCACGGATACGTGCAAAGATGATAACGTTCGCATCCACTGCCATACCAATACTTAAGATAATACCGGCAATACCAGGTAATGTTAATGTGATCTCGAATAAGTATAAAGTTGCAATCACAAGTGCTGTATAAATTGCAAGTGCTAAAGCTGCTGCGACACCCGGAACTGCATATACAATGATCATAAATACCATTACGATCACAAGACCGATTGCTGCCGCTTTTAAACTGGAGGAGATTGCCTGGCTTCCAAGCTGTGCTCCTACCACACTGGACTCTAACTCTGATAACTGCAGGGAAAGAGAACCGATTCTGATCTGTGTTGCTAAAGTCTGTGCCTCTTCAAAGGTGCTCTGACCGGAAATCTGTGCAGTACCTCCGGTAATTGCCTCCTGAACAGTCGGATAACTGATAACTTCTCCATCGTATACGATTGGAAGTGCTTTTCCGACGTTTTCAGAAGTAACTTCTCCGAAAGTCTTTGCTCCCTCATCTGTCAGTGTAAGCTGTACCACATACTGCTTGTTTCCATACTGATCTGTGGTTGTTGCAGCCTGTGCATCTGCCACCTGGTCACCCGTCATAAATACGGTACCATCTGAAAGCTGGAACTCTAAGGAACCCGGATTACCAAGTTCTTCCAAAATCTTGCTTGCGTCCGTAACACCCGGGATCTCAACGGCGATACGATCATCTCCAACCTGATATACGGATGCCTCTGTACTGTAACTTTCCACACGCTTCTGGAGTTTGTAAATCGTATCACTCATATCCTCTGCACTCGGATTTTCATCCATGACCTGATAGGTGATCGATACACCACCGGACAGATCAAGTCCAAGCGGAATACTCATTTCTTCCCCAATACCGGTCGATGAAAGAATAATAGATGCATAATAGGCAAGTCCCGCAAATGCAGCGAGAATCGCAACTAATATGACTGCTGCTTTACTCTTTTTCATTTTCTTTTTCCTTCCTGTTTCTTATTTATTCACAATCGGCCTCGGCAGCCTTAATCATGATCGCGCACTCAATACGTTTTTTCTGCAATTCACATCCGATATCATATGCCCCACAGATGTCACCGCTGAAATTATACGCATTTGCTGCACATCCGCCGCTGCAGTAGAATCTTGCGAAACATTTTCTGCATTTTTCTTTTGCATAGACATTACAGCACTTAAACTCATCACGGATCTCTGTATTTTTTATACCTTCATCCACATTGCCAAGTAAAAACTTTTCATTGCCGACAAACTGGTGACATGGATAAAAATCTCCCCATGGTGTCACTGCAAGGTACTCGGTTCCTGAACCACAGCCGGACAGACGTTTTGCCACACATGGACCGCCCTCAAGATCGATCATAAAATGGAAGAAATTAAAATCATCTCCCTCTTTGTGACGTCTTACCATCTCCGCTGCAAGTTTGTCATATTCCTCAAACAGCTGTGGAAGATCTTCCTCTGTGATCGCATACGGTTCACTCGGTTCTGCAACTACCGGCTCCACGGAGATCTGTTTGAAACCAAGATCCGCAAGATGAAGTACATCTGCTGCAAAATCAGGATTGTAGTGTGTGAATGTACCACGCACATAATATTTGTCCTGATGTCTGCTCTCTGCAAATTTCTGGAACTTTGGAACGATCAGATCATAACTTCCTGCCCCTTTGCGGAACGGACGCATCTTATCATGAATTTCCTTTCTTCCATCGATACTTAAGACCACATTTGCCATCTCTTTATTACAGAATTCCATGATCTCGTCATTTAAAAGCACACCATTTGTGGTCAGTGTAAAACGGAAATTCTTGTCATGCAGCTTTTCCTGCTCTCTTCCATAGGCAACTAAGTCTTTTACGACCTGCCAGTTCATAAGCGGCTCGCCGCCAAAGAAATCCACCTCAAGATTTCGTCTGTTACCTGAATTGGCAATTAAGAAATCCAGTGCTTTCTTTCCAACTTCAAAGGACATCAGTGCCCTTCTTCCATGGTACTCTCCCTCCTCAGCAAAGCAGTACTGACATGCCAGGTTGCAGTCATGTGCAATATGCAGGCAGAGTGCCTTGACAACCGTCGGGCGTTTTTTGAAATCCATGATATAGTTTTCGTAAGTGTCCTTTGTAAAAAGTGACTCCTCATCGATCAATGTCTGGACTTCATCGATTGCTTCCTCCACTTCCTCTTTGCCGTATTTTCCGGACAGTGCAGATACGATCTCATCCCTTGCATACGATTCCGGCTGGCTCTGATCGATCATCTCAATGACATCATAAGTCACGTCATCCACCACATGAATCGCTCCGCTGTTTACATCTAAAACAATATCATAGCCGTTGTTCTTATACTGATGAACCACTATAATATTTCCTCTCTTTCTATCTGATTTTACAGCAAAACATTTAAAATTTTCTGCAAATCAATATATTTTTTTCAAGTATTACGGCATTTTAATGTTGCCGATAAAACGTACAAATGACCGCACGCTATGCGAACGGTCGTTTGCAGATTTCACTTATATACGACCGTATGATTTTCATCGTTGTATCACACAGTCATTTTGTATGATGCCATGATGGCATATCCGGCACTCATATGCACAATTTTTACCATGCTATGCATGCCCGGCTGTACCAGCTCAAATCTTATTTGTGCTCGCAGCTCTGGTTTCCTACTGTACAGGATGTTTTGCATGCAGACTGGCAGGATGTCTGGCACTCGCCGCAGCCGCCTTTTTTGATTGTGTTCTGTAATCTCTTGGTATTTAATGTCTTTACATGTTTCATGATGCTTCTCTCCTTTTTTGTAATTTCCGCACACATGGGATACGCCATTTGCCCGCTCCCCGTAATACTATGTATTTATTCGCTTTCGCGCGGAGTTCTGTTAACTTATACAGTATAACATAACTTTTTTCATATGGGAAGTTTTTTTTATTCCGCATCCTTCGGCAGGATAATATTAAAGATGATCGCCACAATGGCTGCCGGAACAATACCGGAACCGCCAAAGATCAGCTGGATGCCCTGCGGCAGATGTGCAAGGATGCCGCTGCTGGATCCGATTCCATAGCCAAGTCCCAATGCGACGGAGACGATCGTGATATTGCGCATCGTCATCGGTTCTTTGGTAATAAGCTGGATTCCGCTGATCACGATGGATGAAAACATCATAACGGCAGCTCCTCCAAGTACACTCTGCGGCATGATTGAAATCAGTGCTGCAAGTTTCGGGAATAAACCACATAAAATCAGGAATACCGCTCCGGATGCAAGCGCCATACGGTTTACGATTTTCGTCATTGTGACAAGTCCTACATTCTGACTGAAAGAAGTATTCGGCAGAACACCAAAAAGTGCTGCAAGCGAAGAACCAATTCCATCACAGATGACACCGCCGGAAAGTTCTTTGTCGGTAGCTTCTCTGCCCATTCCACCTTCCATAACACCGGAGATATCTCCGACTGTTTCAACCGCGGTAACAACAAACATGATCAGAACCGGAATGATTGCTCTCCAGTCAAATACCAGTTTGACCGGCATTAATTTCGGAACGGAAAACCAGGCTGCATTTGCAACCTTATCCCAGTTTAACACCCAGGCTTTTGTGTATTCCACACCATCCGCATTGACTGCTGTTGTCGGCAGTACCAGTCCCATGATCGCAGCAATGATATAGCCTGCCACAATACCGATCAGGATCGATGATGCACTCGCCATACCTTTCATCCAGTGTTTCACTGCTACAATGATCAGTAAAACAGCTGCTCCGAGCAGTAAATTTTCTACTGAACCAAAGTCGTTTGCCGTATTGCCGCCGCCAAAAGAATTGACGCCGACCGCGATCAGTGACAATCCGATCGACAGTACAACGGTTCCCGTTACAACCGCAGGGAAAAATCTGCGGAGCGGCTTTAACAGAAATCCAAGGATTCCCTCAAACAGACCACCAATGACGGATGCACACATAATGGCTCCATATGCAAGGATTCCTCCTCCCATTACCTGAACCACACTGTTAAACACACCGATAAATCCGGAACTCGTTCCCATGATGATCGGTACCTTTCCACCAACCGGTCCGATCGCAAATAACTGGATCAGTGTTACGATCCCGGCGATCAGCATCGCATTCTGCAGCAGATCGACCTGCAGACTGCCGAACTCCTCACCTGCAATACCACATGCCCCTGAGATGATCAGTATCGGTGTCAGGTTTCCCACAAACATTGCCAGCACATGCTGTAATCCCAGCGGGATTGCCTTTTTCAGCGGGAGTTTTCCGTAAAACTCGTACTCTGCTCCCTGTCTCTTCTGTCTTTCCATGTCTTCCTCCTCGTGCGTATCTTTTTCTGCATGAAACATTGATAATTTTTTTCATTCATGCACATTTTCTTTGAGTATAGCACGCCGCTGATATTCTGCGCAAGTCCTGTCTATATGCTAATTGGCACCCTGACAGTAACCACTAACTTATCATTCCACCTGCCATCCCGGATGCCGCACATAGAATAAATGTTGTCGCCACTTTCGGCAGTTCCATGGAGACTCCCTGTTTAACCAGCACTGATATCAGGAATAAAATGCAAAAATAAATGGCTCCCGCTGCAAATCCCCATAAAAATTTCTGTGTTTTCATGATCTTTCCCATGAAAAATCCACCGATCACTCCGGAGACGATATAAATGACAACGATTCCCACCTTTACTGCCGATTCACTCAGATCAAACTTATATAACAGTGCAGCCAACAGTAACAGGAACAGGCAGCTTAAAAGGAACATGACCAGCACGGACACCAATACCGCAGTGACCGGATTGTTTTTTGCATCTCTTGTTTTCATTTTTGACTGTATATTCATTGACCACTCCACAGGTTTTCGATTCTGTTTCACTATATGAAAAAAACGCAAAAGCTATGCTTTTTTTACATGCTTTTGCGTTTTTTATTTTTATGATCCACCTTTTGCTGACTCTATCTTACAGATATGCAATACTATAAGCTGCCTTGAATGTTCCGCCCTGCGGCAGCATGTTTTCGTAGTCGCGCTGCTGCAATGTGCCGGTAAAATCTGTGGCATCGCATCTTCCATACCATGGTTCAATGCAGACGAAAGGTGCATTTTTTCCTTCCGGTGACCATACTGCAAATAGTGGAGTGTCAAATTTTACGGTTACATACGGGATGCCTTCACGGTCAAGCAGGGAAACCTCTCCGGTCTGTTTTCCTTCGACCATGTAAGTGCACTCATCAAAGAATCCTTCCGTAAATGTCACACAGCCATCTTTCAGTGCCAGGACTTTATCCTCCATCACCGCCATACCGTCCGGTGTGTTTCCATGATGATGAATAGTATCTGCCAGGCCGCCAAATTTGAGACCATATCCGGTTTTATTTCCCTCTCCGTGAACCGGGCAGTTGAATGCCGGATGTGCACCGATGGAAAAATATAATTCTTTTGTGTCGGTGTTTTCCACAGTCCAGTTTACTTTCACCTCGTTTTTGCACAATTCATAACCAATGTGCAGTGCAAAATGAAATGGATATTTTTCACAGGTTTCCGCAGTATCGGTCAGTACAAATGAGATGTTCTCTTCCGTCTGTGTCTCTAATGTAAACTCCATATCTCTTGCAAATCCGTGCTGTCCCATCGTATAAGTTTTTCCGTCATAACGGTATTCTTTGTTTTTCGGCGCACCGACAAACGGAAATAATACAGGGGATGTTCTGCCCCAGTACTTTTTATCACCACACCACATATATTCAAAGTTATCTGATTTTCTTTTTACAGATTTGATCTCTGCTCCAAATGAGTCAATCTCCACTTTTAAATTTTCATTTTCCAACGTATATCTCATATCTGTCTCCTCTTCATACAGGCATTTCATTTCTCATCTGCCTGTCACTGCTCATTTTTCATTGCTGTTACATTATAACCTAACTTTTCCATAAAATCTATCCGGCAATCGTTTTATTTTTCACGCTACATACTGATACATGAATACAAAATGGCAGATGCTTCCAGCCATGACAAACAGATGAAATACTTCATGGGAGCCAAACTGACTGTGCTTCGCGTTGAACACCGGCAGTTTTAATGCATAGATCACACCGCCGACAGTATAGATCAGACCGCCTGCAAGCAGCCACAAAAATGCTGCCTGGGAAAGAGTGGCTAACAGTTCCCGGAATACAAACAGACACACCCATCCCATTGCGATATAGATCAAGGATGAAAACCACTTCGGGCAGTTGATCCAGAGCACTTTTATCAACATTCCTGCCGCTGCAATGCCCCAAACTGCCGCAAGCAGCGTATAACCCGACTTCCCGCCAAGTACGATCAGACATACCGGCGTATAAGATCCGGCAATCAGGACAAATATCATCATATGGTCGAGTTTGCGGAATATCTTTAAAATTTTATCCCGGACAACAAGCGAATGGTACACCGTACTTGCACCATAAAGCAGCACCATGCTTCCCATAAACACGGCCATTGCCAGAATCGTTGTATGATTTCCATTCAGCGCAGCCTTGACTAACAACGGCGATGTGGCAAATATTGCCATCATCATAGCTATAAAATGTGTAATGGCGCTTCCCGGTTCACGAATCCCTATCTGTAACATAATATGACCTCCTTTTAGCAAAATAGTATTTATTATTTTTACATGTAGTATTTGTTACTATATCTTTTGTATTTTGATACTACTACTTATTATACATTATGTCAATTATATTTATGCTACATTTTTTCTCAATTTTTGCAGGTTTTTAGGAGGTTTACACAAATTTGCAGAACGCATTTTCCTATGAAGATTCGGATATCAAAAAACTGCCGCCCGCAGAATCTTATTCATCCGGGCGGCAGTCCTCTGTAACTCTATTCTTTTTTATAATTCGCAGTTATTTACGGTTCTTGGGAACGGAATAACATCACGGATGTTAGACATTCCTGTCAAGTACATAACGCAGCGCTCGAAACCGAGTCCGAATCCTGCATGTCTTGCAGAACCATATTTGCGGAGATCCAGATAAAACTGATAATCTTCTTCTTTTAAGCCGAGTTCATTGATTCTTGCAAGAAGTTTATCGTAATCATCCTCTCTCTGGCTTCCTCCGATGATCTCACCGATACCAGGTACCAGACAGTCAACGGCTGCTACGGTCTTTCCGTCATCATTCATCTTCATGTAGAATGCCTTGATCTCCTTCGGGTAATCGGTTACGAATACCGGACGTTTGAAGATCTCCTCGGTCAGATAACGCTCATGCTCCGTCTGAAGATCAGTTCCCCAGGAAACTTTATATTCAAACTTGTCATTGTGTTTCTCTAAGATCTCAACTGCCTCTGTGTATGTCACGCGGGCAAAATCGGAATTTGCCACATGCTGCAAGCGCTCTAAGAGTCCTTTGTCAATGAAGTTGTTGAAAAATGCCATCTCTTCCGGTGCATTCTCAAGTACATAGTTGATGATGTATTTTAACATGCTCTCGGCTAAGATCATGTCATCTTCCAGATCTGCAAATGCGATCTCCGGCTCGATCATCCAGAACTCTGCTGCATGTCTGGTCGTGTTGGAATTTTCTGCACGGAACGTCGGTCCAAATGTGTAGATGTTCTTAAATGCCATCGCATAAGTCTCACCGTTTAACTGTCCGCTTACGGTAAGGTTGGTCGGCTTATTAAAGAAATCTTTGGAATAATCCACGGTTCCGTCCGGATTTTTCGGAAGATTGTTCATATCCAGTGTTGTTACCTGGAACATCTCTCCGGCACCCTCACAGTCGCTTCCTGTGATCAGTGGTGTGTGTACATATACAAAATCTCTCTCCTGGAAAAATTTGTGAATTGCATATGCAATCAGGGAACGTACACGGAAAACTGCCTCAAATGTATTTGTTCTCGGTCTTAAGTGGGAGATCGTTCTTAAGTACTCAAAGCTGTGTTTCTTTTTCTGAAGCGGATAATCCGGTGTGGAAACACCCTCGATCTCGATTTTCTCTGCCTGGATTTCAAACGGCTGCTTGGTTCCCGGTGTCGCAACAAGTTTACCTGTCACGATGATCGCTGCACCGACATTTAACTTTTCAACATCATCAAAGTTCTCTAAAACATTGGAATATACGACCTGAACCGGTTCGAAAAATGTTCCGTCGTTCACCACGATAAATCCAAAATTTTTGGAGTTACGGATGCTCCGCACCCATCCGCCGATCGTCACGGTCTGATCCACATATTCTTCCTGTTTCCGGAATAAATCCCTTACATTTACCATATCCATAATTGAATCCTCCAATCCCCATCTCTTTGGTCTTCTTTTGGGATATTTATTTGATTAATTTGCTGTTTCTGTCTCGGCAGCGTCGACAGCTTCCTGCGGTTCTGCACTCTCTGTGCCCTCAGTACTCTCTGTCTCCGCCGGAGCTTCCACAGTCACATCCGCATTATCTTTGACAGACTGCAATGCAAGATTATCAACATAGACCTGTCTTAAATATTTTTCACCATAAGCTGCATCACCGTAGCCATAGTTCTTATATAAATCGTCTTCAGATGACAGACTGTTATTGCTCATCAGAGTCTGCACATAAGAAGAAAATCCGTCCTCGTCAAGCTCGGTGCCCTCTTTTGCTGCGATCGCACCTGTGATAAACTCCATGGAAATATTTTTCTCCATGCCTGATTTCCACTCCTGACGCACCTCATCAAGTGTCATGTTGTACTGGCTGCTGACGTAATCCTCAAGTTTGGATGCATCCCCATCACAGTAATTCTGTACATACTGTTTCTCATAATCATTGACACGGGCTGTCAGATAATCTTCCGGGATATCCACTTTACAATTTTCTAACAGGTACTCCTGCACTGCTGTGTAAGTGTCACTGTCCTTATTGCTGCTGGCCTGATTTTCAAGGAATGATTTAATCTGTGCATACATATCATCTACTGTGTCAGCCTGAAACTGTTTCTGCGCAAAATCATCATCCACATCATCGAGTGTCATCTCTTTCTGGATTGAGTTGACGGTAAATGTGAATACAACCTGTTTTCCGGCAAGGTCTGCATTGCCATAGTTATCCGGGAATGTCACATCGCTGTCAATAACATCACCGACAGATGCACCTTTCAGATCATCTGTAAAGCCGTCAATAAAGGAGCTTGACTGGCTTCCTGCGGAACAGTTATTGTCCACATCGATATTCTGATCCTCGGCACTTCCATTATCAAATGCCACTCCGTCTAATTTTCCAACATAGTCCACGTTTACGATATCACCATCTCCAACGGTTGTTTTGGTATCATCTGCAACGTAGAACGGTCCGTAATAAGAAAACATCTGCTTAAAATAATCTTTTGCATCCTGGTCATCCACATCATAATCGCCTGTGATCGTAACCGGAACCTTGCTGTAATCACAGAGTGTCACATAATCGGAAGGATCCAGATCATAAGAAGGACTCTCATATTCCACTGTTTCTGTTCCTTCTGCTGTTTCCGTGCCGTTTACTGATTCTGCAGCCTCTGTCCCCTCTGCGGTATCATTCTTCTTCCCGCCGCATCCGAGTGCAGTGACTGCCATCATCGTACAAAGCATTAATACTACTACTTTTTTCTTCATAATTATAATTACCTTTCTAATCCTTTAAGACAAGCTTTTCCGTCTAACTTTAATAACATACCACAATTTCTGCAAAAATAAAAGTATGTTTGACAAAAGTTATCGTATATGATAGTTTTTTGAAAAAGGGGAAGAAACTATGGGAAAAGCACTTATATTAGGAAAAGATACAAAACATCTTGACAAAGATATAGAGTTATGCCGCACAACCAATGAGCGGATCAGTGATCAGGCGGCACAGTTATTGATTGAAAATCAGATTCCATTTACGCGGAGTTTTATTAAGATACCATTTTTTCTGCGCGAAAAATACCGGGGTGCACACCAGTTTTATGTCATCCATACCAACCGCAACCGCTATTCCCAGGCAAGACATACACTCGATCATATGGATTCCGTGTTCCGGCGCAGACTGATCGTGAGTAACTATTAAAATCCAGATACCCTTTTTCTTATATCTCACAGACTTTATACAGGTAACTATTCCCCTGTTTTCCCACTCTGTCCACGATTTCTAAATCCGTCAGAATCAGAAGCACAGTCTGTGCAAGCGACAACGGAATTTTTGCAGATTTTGAAAAATCTTTCGTAGTAAAAGGTTCCGGCAGGTCAAATGGGATAAACTGCATATAATCTTCCCGTCTCTCAATACAGACTTCCTCCACAAACTGCACCGGGATCCGGTCATAGCGCTCACTGCCTTTCTTTTTATCTTTGCTCCAGCCGTTTAACAGACGGTACTCCTCCATATCGATCAGTGCAAACCGAAATCTTAAGTTTTCATTTTTTAAAAACGGACGTATTTTATACAATTCTTTAAATGCCACATACGGATTTCCTTTTTTGGGGGACTTGCGCTTCGGTGACATCTCGCCACTCTCCTCATCGATCCACGAAAGCCATTTGACATGCGGGATCGGATAGACGATCGTGACCGGATAGATTTTTAAGAACGCATCCAGTTTTCTCCGCATAACCTGAAAGGAGCGTGTCTGTATCTCAATGATCTCGGTCCCCGTAAAAATGTCCGCCACAAAATTTTCGATTGGGATTTCGTGCATATCCGTATCCGGCGCATAATAATTTTTCAAAACGGCATGTACCGTTTTCTCTGAGAGCGTCCCGATTCCCTGACGCTCCCTGTTTATCCCGATCACTCTGTTTTTTGCAGCTTCAAACCTCAATTCATCAATACACATGACACACTCCTCTTGCAGAATGAAGTCTTATTTTCTCTCCGGATGCTTCATATCCTTTAAAATATCAAAGCAGTCAAAAGTTCTGAAGTAGTCATCCGGTGTCTCCGCACGGCGGATCAGCTGGGTGGAACCATCCTCTTTTAACAATACCTCCGCGGAGCGCAGTTTTCCGTTATAGTTATATCCCATGGAGAAACCATGTGCTCCTGCATCGTGGATCACAAGCAGATCTCCCATATCGATCTTCGGCAGCATACGGTCAATGGCAAATTTATCACAGTTCTCGCAGAGGGAACCTGTCACATCATATTTGTGGTCGCAAGGCTCGTCCTCTTTTCCCATAACGGTGATGTGATGATATGCCCCGTAAATTGCCGGACGCATCAGGTTGACTGCACAGGCATCCACACCGATATACTCTTTATAGGTGTGTTTCTCATGGATTGCTTTCGTCACAAGGCAGCCGTAAGGTGCTAACATGAAACGTCCCATCTCTGTATAAATAGAGATATTTCCAAGTCCTGCCGGAACTAAGATCTCCTCAAAAGCTTCCTTGACCCCCTGTCCGATCACGCGGATATCGTTCGGTGTCTGATCCGGTGTATAAGGCACACCGACACCGCCGGAAAGGTTGATAAACTGGATATCACATCCGGTCTTGTCACGCAGTTCCACAACCAGTTCGAACAACTGTCTTGCCAGTTTCGGGTAATATTCATTTGTCACGGTGTTGCTCGCTAAGAATGCATGTACGCCGAAATGTTTTGCGCCTTTTTCTTTTAAGATCTTAAATCCCTCGATGATCTGCTCATGTGTAAAACCATATTTGGCATCACCAGGATTATCCATGATACCGTTGCTCATCTTAAAGACTCCGCCCGGATTATAACGACAGCTAATTGTCTCCGGAATCTTTCCGATCGTTTTCTCTAAGAAGTCAATGTGGGTAAAGTCATCTAAGTTGATGATCGCACCAAGTTCATTTGCAAATTTAAACTCCTCGGCCGGTGTATCATTTGAAGAAAACATAATATGTTTTCCATCAAAACCCTGGGAATCTGCCAGCATTAATTCTGTTAAAGATGCACAGTCGCAGCCACAGTCATATTCTTTTAAGATATCAAGAATATATGGGTTTGGTGTTGCCTTTACCGCAAAATATTCACGGAATCCCGGATTCCAGGAAAATGCCTCTTTGACTGCCTTAGCATTTTCACGGATTCCTTTCTCATCGTAAAGATGAAACGGTGTCGGATATTTTTTTACGATCTCTTCGAGCTGTTCTTTGGTTACAAAAGGTTTCTTCTTCATAATATTCCTCCATTTTATTAAAATACAACCTGTATCAGCACCATATAAAGCACTGTCCCGACGCCGATACTAAGCAGGTTGTTTCGTTTCCAGACATGAAGCAGTATCACTACTGCCACCGCAATAAACTCCGGTAATCCATATGGATAGGATGTGATACTTACCGCCTTTAAACAATAAATCACCAACATTCCGATGACTGCCGGCGGCAATACTTTTCCAAGATACTGTATCACCGGCGGGATCGGTTTTCCCGGCGGAAAGAATAAAAACGGGCAGAGTCTTGTAAAAAAGATCGTTCCCGCAACTGCTGCAATGATAACAAGTGAACGCGCCACACTAACCGGCATGATGCTCTACCTCCTTTTTCTGTTCTGTTTCTTTATCCAAAAACTTTCTGCACGGAAGCAGGATCAGCATAATACAGATCATGGTCGGCAGAATAAAATTGTCTGCGCCAAAGATCAGAAGACACACCAGTCCGCATCCAAGTCCGATCAGTACGCTCGGACGGTTTTTTGACTCCATCCACTGCTCCACCACGATCACGACGAACAACGCCGTCATCGCAAAATCAATTCCTGTCGTGTCGATTGGAAGTACTGATCCAAGCAGTGCCCCGATTGCGGAACCGATGATCCAGTAAAGCTGGTCTAACAGTGCGATTGCAAATAAAAACTGTCCTTCTTCCACATCCTTTGGCACCTTCGTGACAAAAAATAAGGAATATGTTTCATCTGTCAGGGAAAAGATCATATACAGACGCTTCTTCCCCATCTTTGCAAAACGCTCTAATAACGACAGACCATAAAAAATATGCCGGATATTTAACATAAACTCCATGAAAATTACCTGTAAAAGACTCACGCCCGGCGAAAAAAAATTCACGGCGAGATACTGTCCACTCCCTGCATAACACAGGACGCTCATCAGTATTGCCCACAGAAAATTATACCCTTTTTCCTGAATCATCACTCCAAAAGCCATACCGATAAACAGATATCCTGTCATGACCGGTATGGTATATGGAAATGCGGCTTTAAATGCTTTTCCATAGGAGGATTTTTTACTTACTTTATCTTTCTCTATTTCACAATCCATTTTTTATCTATCCCCTGCACTTTATCACTTTAGCTTATCGCACTATGTACTCTACAACAATTTTTACGATACATCAAGACAATTTTCAACAAAAACTTCACTATTGCAAAAACATGTGCTATACTCTTTTTAGTCGCGTTTTACACGAAAAGGAGTTATGAATGAGTATTACCGTTTTAAATTATATGGATCACGCATTAGTCAGCCGCATCAATGAACAGGCTGCAAAGCGTGCCGAAGCTGCAAAACAGTCTAATACGGATGATTTTGCGGCTGCGTTAGCTGACAGTACAAAAGCTTTGGAAAACAGCCAGAATACCTCACAGACCGGTACCACAGGCGCAGATACATCAGGGATATCCGCAGCCCAGACAACTGCATCCTCTGCAAATTCCTATACTTCAGGCGAACTTGACTCTATTTTTGAAGAGGCCGCCAATTCCTATGGTGTTTCTTCTATTATATTAAAATCGATCGCCAAAGCAGAATCCGGCTTCAATCCCTCTGCCGTGAGCAATGCAGGCGCTGTCGGGATCATGCAGTTAATGCCATCTACCGCTGCTGCTCTTGGTGTTTCCAATTCCTATGATGCAAGAGAAAATATCATGGGCGGTGCAAAATATATCAGCCAGTTATTATCCAATTATCAGGGAAATATCTCCCTTGCGCTCGCCGCTTACAATGCCGGCAGCGCGAATGTGGACAAATACGGCGGCATCCCGCCTTTTACCGAGACACAGAATTACGTCAAAAAAGTACTCTCTTATATGGAAGAATTTGGTTCTGCTGTTTCAAATACCGTATCTTCTGTTTCAGATCAGCTTTCTTCTATTTTCAACCTGACCGGAAGTGCGAGAGATGAGGCAAATCAGATGCTTGCTGATTTCTTCTCCTCCAAAAATATCAGTAAAGATGCACTCGATATCTTAACTGCTATTTTAAAATTAAAAAATATGATATCTGGTCAGACAACATCAACAGATGTCTCTTCTGCTTTACAGAATACGGATACTACAACATCTGCTGTGGGAAGTACCTCTGAAACCCCATCCGACCGCACTGCAGTCCTTACTTCCATAAATTCTGATTCTGAAACAATTGAAGATATCACAAAAGACATCCCTGTACGCGTGATTCCTTCTGCAGAAACAGATACGGACGAAGATACTGATACTGAAACAAACACAGATATTGATGCAGCTGTCAGCACAGATACTAATGACGATGTCAGTACAGACACTGACAGTGAATCTTAAATATCCTGTTGCCTGCGGATTGCCCGCAGGCAATTTTTATGTCGATCCTATGGATCTCAAAACTTCTGTCTGATCCGTAACTGTTTCATACTTTCCTATATCGTTATGATAATTCTTCGATCTGTCCCTCTAAATAATGATTAAATTCTTTCATAAACCGGTACACTGTCTTTACATCTTCTGTCGAATAATGGGACAAAAACTCCATATCTCTTTTCTCCCAGCGTTTATGACGCTTTGCATGTTCCTCAAATAATGTTTTGCCAAGATCTGTCAGTTTAAAGTAAACTTCTTTTTTATTCGACTCCAAAGTGTACTTTTCAATCAGCCCTTTCGTTAACAGTTTCTTTGTCATTTTGCTGATCGCGCCTCTTGTCATCCCCATATGTTCTGCGATCTTTGTGACATTCGGCAGTTCTAACCTTCCGATATAATCGATACAGTGTGTCTCAGAATATCCATATTCATCGAGACATTTCCCTTCGGTCAGCTTTGAGAGCATGTCCTGCCGCTCTAACATCAGCGCAAGCTCTTTTAACAGAAGCTCCTGCTCTTTCATACATCCACCCCTTACTTTGCGGAAATATTGTTTCCTCGTCAACAATTACTTCTGTTTTAATATAACGCATGTTTGTTTCCTTGTCAACAATGTATGTGTTGATTCCAGCCTCTGTTTTGGTAAGCATAAATACATGCTCTGTGAGTATGCTATTATCGAGCATGAAAAACCGGTAGAAGAATCAGGCTTTTTTCCTGCTATCTCCTGCCGGTTGATGTTATTTTCTGCTGTTTTCGGTTGATTTATTTCTTTCTGTTTTTCATAAGCTGCTTCTGACGTTTTTACATAGTTTTCATCGTACTTATTTGCCACTGCTTATGCATCAAAGTGAAATCCTGCCAGTAAAGAACCAAGGCTGGTGCCTGTTGATTCTGTGTCAGTGTATTTTTCCAGTTCTTCCTCAGCAACACCTGCGGTATCGACCATTTCTTCCTCTAATGCTTTCATGCTGAGGCTGATCTTGTTGTCATTTGTGTTAAGGACTTTTGCTTTGACTTTCTGTCCTTCTTTTAATACTTCGGATGGCTTTTTGATACGGCGCTCACAGATCTGTGAAATATGTACCAGACCACTCAGTCCGTTTCCAAGGTTTATGAATGCACCATATGGCATCAGTGACTCAACAGTTCCTTCCATGACAGTGCCAGGCACGATCATGGAGATCTTGTGGTTACGTTCTTCGGCTTCTGCTTCTCTTGCTACTGCCTTGCCGGATAAAACAAGTTTTTCTTTTTCTGCATCCACAGTGATCACGCGTACCTCGATCTCTTTTCCGATCCACGCATCGGTATCTTCCACATAATCAAGTGTGATCTGCGATGCCGGGATAAATGCACGGATACCTTCCAGATAAGTAACAACACCGCTCGGTACGCTCTCTTGGATGCGCACTTTTACTGTCGCCTCACCTTCCATCATCTGTTTTAATTTATCCCATGCGAGTATATCGTTTGCTTCTTTCTTTGAAAGTACGATATTGCCTGCACCATCGTCTTTCTGTACCACTGTTGCCTCGATCACATCACCTTTATGTACCTGCTCTAGCACATTAAAATCAGGATCATTGCTTAAATCTGCAACTTTGATGATACCCTGCGCATAATATTTTAAATCCAGTGTTACTTCCTCTTCATTTACATCAATGACAGTACCGGAAATGATGTCTCCCTCGTTGATCCTGCGGAAAGAGGCTTCCAGTTCGTCTTTGTAGTCGTCCATTGTTTCCATTTTGTTATCCTCCCATTTGTTAATATCATTTTCAAATCGTCAGTATATATGATGTTGGGATCAAATAGTGCATTTAAGATTTCTGATTGGCAACTTACACAAAGTCGTGCCTATTTTGTTCCGATGTCCGAAAATAAGAAAAACTAAGTATGCCTGAATTAGATTTTTTCAAAGTGACGTGAACGGCAGCAACGAGTCATCCCTGACTCGATGCTGCCTTGTTCTGCCATCCATGGCAGAACATCACTGTGAATAGACAGACATACTAAGATTTTCTAATTTTCTACCAAAGTCACAAAAATAATCCCGGCTTTGTGCAAGTTGCCAGCCGTTACGTTGTGAATACACTATTTAATCCCAACATCATTATATTCTAAACGGTATTATAACACACCCGTCCCTAAAACAAAATGACAACTTTGAACAGGTCCCCGTCGACCTCGACGTGGAATTCGCCGCCCTGAGCTTCGGTAAAACTTTTTGCGATCGCAAGTCCAAGTCCGGAACCTTCTGTGTTTCTTGAACTGTCGCCGCGCACAAATCGTTCCGTGATCTCATCACCGCTGATATGTATTTCATCGGCGGACATATTTTTTAAGATTATTTCCACAAGGGATGCTTTCTTTCGCACCTCCAGATAAACCCTGCTGTCTGGCATCGCATATTTGACCACATTGACAAACAGATTCTCAAAAATACGGTAAGTCTTTTGATTGTCCAGCATCAGCAGTACCTTTTCTTCCGGCACATTCCACCGAAGTTCAAGTCCCCGCTGCTGCATTTTATCCACATGCTCAATGCTGACCTGCTTGATCAGATTGACAACATCAAGTTCCATCTTATTTAACACAATGTTGTTGCTGTTTGCCTTGCTGACCTCAAAGAGGTCTTCGATCAGTACCTTAAGGCGCATGGATTTGCGCTCTAAAGTATCAATGTAAGAACGCCTTTCTTCCTCCGTGATGTCTTCTTTTTTCAGCAGTTCAATGTATGTCGTGATGGCAGTGAGCGGTGTTTTTAAGTCATGTGAAACATTTGTGATCAGTTCTGTTTTCATACGCTGGCTCTTTACCTCTTCCTCCACTGCTTTTTTCATACCGGTCTGGATCTGCGCAAGTTCGTCCCGGAACGGATTAAATATGCCAAAATCCCCCTGAATCTCCTGATCAAGATTACCTTCTGCGATCGTCTGCATGGCATCTAACATCGCATGATAATCTTTATTGATCTGCTCATAATGTTTCTTTATAATAAAAAACAGGACGATCGAATAGACAACTAATGCACCGATCCCAAAGAACCAGAACAAGGAACAGGCTGCAAGCACTGCAAAGTTTATAACGACAACTTTTAAGATCAGTTTTGTCGTTTCCTCACTGAAATCAATGTGTGTGATCTCCCCGGAGAGTGTGTTCCACCACTGTCTGATCCGGTTGCCTGTCTTTTTAAACTGTTTTTTTATCCATGGGAAGATCTGATAGACCAGACTGTATCTTTTAACATATTCCCATAGTCCGACTGAAAATACCGGTCTCAGCAGATATGCGGCTGCAAACCACATTGCATAGATCAGCCACAAAGTTCCAACTGCAGTAAGTACGCTGATCACAACATCATAAACCTGTCCACCCATCAGTTCATCTGCCGCATCCGAAAATGAATCAAATCCATATGACCAGATAAGTTCCATAAAGTAATTCTGCAGACACAGTCCGCAGATCACACCTGTGACTCCAAGTTCTGCCGCGTAAGCATGTACCTTTCCATCATTTAAGATATTGCCTCCGGCTTTTTTCCCTGTCATAAAAAACATAAATGCGATCACCGCTACAACAGATGCGCCATACAATGGAAGTGCCCCATTAATTTTATAGGCGGACAGCTTTTCAAAATAATCTTCTTCCTCATCACTGCCAGAATCATAAAGAATATTTTCAGATGCTTTCTCTTTGGAAATACCGATCACAAACTCTATATTTTCCGGTCCTTTGAGCACGGGCATGTCTGTTGGATTAAAATACTCTTCCAGATTAGTTTTTAACAGTTCACTGCGTTCCTGTGCCCCTAATGATTTTACTAAAAGATCGCCGCTATTTTCCCTGTCTGACAGCAGAGGAATTACTTCCATCGCCCCGACTTCATTAAATTTTACCGCAAACAATTCGCTGTAATATTGTGCCAGTTGTTCACTGACATCCTTTTCCTCTCCACCGAGTACGCTCTCTAAATTCTGCGTTGTATTTTTCAGTTTACTTCCATCTTCGGATTCCATGACGCAGTAATCAATCTGGGAACGGATTTTTTCAAACTGACTGCTCCATTCATCCATCACCGACAATACTTCATCATTGGTTACCTGCTCTAATTGTTCCTGTGACTCCCACCTGTCGGTTTCATCCGCTTTTGCATAAGATGCGATATAAAGATCTGTTGCTGACATCTCCGTCTCACTCTTCTGATTCTGATATTCCAGATCGAGCAGATAAAATCCCTCATACAGATTTTTCAGAAACTGTGTCCGAATCTGCGTATCACTGTCTGCACCTGTTTTTGCTGCTTCTGTCTTTTGCATCCAGTCTTTGCTTCTGCGATTGATTCCCGGATAGCATAAAAAATTGATAACTGCTAAAACAAGAAGAACCCCTGCTGTTATCACAATCCCCGCCTTACGGCTGTTTTTCCATTTTATATCCAACGCCCCACACCACCTTTAAATATTTTGGTTCTCTCGGATTGATCTCGATCTTATCCCTGATATTTCTCACATGCACCATAATCGTATCCGTATTGATCGCTTTTTCATTCCAGACACGCTCGTAAATCTCGTCCGCCGAATAAACTCTTCCCGGATTTTTCATCAGAAGTGCTAAGATTTTAAACTCAATCGGTGTCATTTTTACCGGTTTTCCATCCACAAATACTTCTACCGTATCTTCATTCAGCTCAATTCCGCCAATGATATGTACCCTGTCATTTTCCTTTTTCTCCTGACTTTTGTTGTTAAACTTTGTATAACGCCGGATCTGGGAATTGACGCGCGCCATCAATTCTAACGGCGTAAATGGTTTTGTCACATAATCGTCCGCTCCGATGTTCAGCCCGATCACTTTATCTGTCTCCTCTGATTTCGCCGAAAGCATAATTACAGGAAAATCATGATGTTCCCTGAGTTTTAATGTCATTGTTACCCCATCCATACGCGGCATCATGATATCAACGATCGCAAGATGTATCTCCTTACTCTCAATAATCTCTAAACCTTCTATACCATCTGCCGCCTTATAAACGTTATAATTCTGGCTTTTTAAAAATATCTCGATTCCATCACGGATCTCTTTGTCATCTTCTACGATTAAAATATTGTACTGTTCCATTATTTTTGTCTGTGTGAAAGATTTTCACACTTCTCCCCTTTTCTTTCTGTGCCGCAGATATTCCTTTTTGCCACACTTCCTATCAGTATATCATTTACCTTATCAAAATGAAACAAATCTTATGTTATTTCCGGCACACCTGAATTATTTCTGCTCTTACCCTCCTTTGAGTATTATCATACCTTCCGAATGCAAAGAACGCCCGCAGAAAAAAATAAAGATTTTTGAAAGATTCTCTTTATATTTTCCTTATTTCTGCAAAATTCTCTTTTTTTCTCTATATTTTTTGCATTTCACTGATAAGAGTGTTACAATACGAATGTTATTAAATTTTCGAGGAGGTTTACTTATGGACAAGAAAACAACAGGAATCGTTTCCTACATCACGCTTATCGGCTGGCTGATTGCATTCTGCGCCGGTGACAAAGAGGGTGCAAAATTTCATTTAAACCAGTCACTGGTGTTATACCTTGCATCACTGATCAACAGCATTATTATTTCGCGCATTCCGATCTGTGGATGGGCTGTCAGCGGCATTCTCTCCATTGTATTCTTTATTTTCTGGATCATGGGATTAGTATATGCCTGCAAAGATGAAGAAAAAGAGCTTCCACTTTTAGGAAGTATTAAGATTTTAAACTAAGATATTAAAAAAAACATTATTATGTAAAAACCCGGCTTTAAGGTACATGACCCCAAAGCCGGGTTTCTTTTTCTGTGCACAGACCTGCCTGCTAAAACAGGCAGTCTGCTATCTTATACGATTTTCTTATACCTCTACGGTAATTTTGTCTAAGTGCCAGATATCATCTACATATTCCTGGATCGTACGGTCAGATGAGAATTTACCGGCATGTGCGATATTTAAGATTGCACTCTTTGCCCAGCCTTCCTCATCTTTGTATGCTTCCATGACGCGTTTCTGTGCATCTGCATAGGAATGGAAATCTTTTAAGATGAAATAGGTATCTGCAAACTGTGTACACTGTGTATTGAGCAGTGAGTTGTAAAGGTCACGGAACAGCTCAGGATCGTTCGGTGAATAGAATCCGTTGATCAGCTGCATCAATACCTTGCGGATATCCTGATCCGTATTAAAGATCTGCATTGGATCATAATCACGGTTTCTCTCATGCGCAATGACTTCATCGGAACTCATACCGAAAATAAATGCATTTTCTTTACCGACTTCCTCGACGATCTCAACATTGGCACCATCCATCGTTCCGAGTGTCAGTGCACCGTTTAACATGAATTTCATGTTACCGGTTCCGGATGCCTCTTTACTAGCTGTGGAGATCTGCTCGCTGACATCTGCTGCCGCAAAGATCCACTCTGCGATCGATACGCGGTAATCTTCAATAAATACGACTTTGATCTTGCCGTTAATGCTTCTGTCATTGTTGATAACGTCCGCCACATTGTTGATCAGTTTGATCGTAAGTTTTGCGTTCTTGTAGCCTGCTGCTGCCTTTGCACCAAAAATAAAGGTTCTCGGATAGAAATCCATATCCGGGTGCTCTTTTAATTCATTATACAGATACATGACATGTAAAATATTCAGCAACTGACGTTTGTATTCATGCAGACGTTTTACCTGCACATCAAAGATGGAACGCGGATCTACTTCGATGCCGTTGTGCTCTTTGATGTATTTTGCAAGACGCAGTTTGTTCTGATATTTGATATTCATGAACTCCTGCTGTGCTTTTTTATCGGTTGCATAGATCGCCATCTTCTCAATATGGGAAAGATTTGTGATCCAGTCGTCACCGATATGTTCACTTACCCAGTCTGCAAGAAGCGGATCGCCATGCATCAGGAATCTACGCTGTGTGATTCCATTCGTCTTGTTGTTGAATTTCTGTGGGAACAGCTCATAGAAATCGTGAAGCTGCTCGTTCTTTAAGATCTCCGTGTGAAGTTTTGCCACACCATTTACGGAATATCCTGCTGCGATCGCAAGATGTGCCATTTTTACCTGACCATCGTAAACGATTGCCATACGTGCAACTTTACCGTTATCTCCCGGAAACTCTGCCTGGATCTGTAAAATAAATCTGCGGTTGATCTCCTCAACGATCTGATAGATACGCGGAAGCAGTCTTGAGAAGATCTCGATCGGCCATTTTTCAAGTGCTTCTGCCATGATCGTGTGGTTGGTATATGCACAGGTCTTTGTCGTGATCTCCCATGCCTCATCCCAGCTTAATCCCTCTTCGTCAAGTAAAATACGCATCAGCTCTGCCACTGCAACGGTCGGATGTGTATCATTTAACTGGAATGTCACTTTCTCCGGCAGCTTATGGATATCGTCATGATGCTTTTTGTAACGTGCTAATGCACGCTGTACACTTGCAGATACGAAGAAATACTGCTGTTTTAAACGAAGTTCTTTTCCCGCGATATGGTTATCATTCGGATAAAGTACCTCGACTAAGTTGCGGGCAAGATTTTCCTGCTCCACGGCTTTGTGATAATCACCTTTATCAAAGGAGTCTAATTCAAAGCACTCCATCGGCTCTGCATCCCAGATCATTAAGGTATCTACCACATGATTGCCGTAACCTACGATCGGCATATCATAAGGTACTGCTAAAACAGACTGGTAATTTTCCTGTACGAAACGTGTCTTGCCTTCCTCCGTCACTTCCGCACGGACATAACCGCCGAATTTAACCTCATAGGAATACTCCGGACGACGAAGTTCAAACGGATATCCGTTCTTTAACCAGTTATCCGGCACTTCCACCTGAAAACCGTCTTTGATCTTCTGTTTGAACATTCCGTAACGGTAACGGATACCGCAGCCGTAAGCTGCGTATCCAAGTGTTGCCAGTGATTCCATAAAGCAGGCTGCAAGACGGCCAAGTCCACCGTTTCCAAGTGCCGGATCCGGCTCCTGATCCTCGATCTCATCAAGGTTTAAACCGATCTCCCCGAGTGCCTCTTTTACCTCTTTGTACATTTTTAAATTGATCATGTTGTTGCCAAGCGCACGGCCCATCAAAAATTCCATGGACATATAATAGACCATCTTTGGATCCTGTTTGTCAAACGCTTTCTGTGTGGCAAGCCAGTCATCAATAATGACATCTTTTACCGTGTAGGAAACTGCCTGAAAAATCTCCTGCTGTGAAGCTTCCTCTAATGTTTTGCGGTAAAGATTTTTTACATTTTCCTTTACGTCCTCAATAAATTTTTCCTTGTTGAAAACATTTTCCTTCATCTAGTTTTCTCCTTTTTTGACTCCAAGCAATACTTTTTCCCCATTGATGTTCCATTCCTTGCAGTAAATTCCGTTTTCTCCGGAGTCAAAAGAATCAGCTTCTGCTACAACTTCAGTACCTAAAACATCACCCATGATGTCATTTCCGTACTTATGAAAGATATCGGCTACTTTTTCATCTGCATGATAGTAAATGGAGATTTTATCCATAACCTCAAATCCGGCTTCCTTACGCATTGTCTGGATCTTACTGATCAGCTCACGGACAAATCCTTCCTCTACCAGTTCCGGTGTCAGGTTGGTATCAAGCACAACGGTTACGGTATTATCACCTTCCGTTACATAACCTTCCATCTGTGTCATTGTGATCAGAAGGTCTTCTTCGGATAATTTTACATCATCACTGACTGTCGGCAATGCAAGCACACCGTCTGCTTTTAATTCAGCCATTGCTTTGTTTCCGTCTAACTCTGCAAGTGCTTTCTGGATCTGTCCTAAGAACTTGCCGTATTTCGGTCCGACGGTACGAAGCTGCGGTTTGAAGGTATAGCTTGTGTATGCACTGACATCCTCTGTAAAGTTTACTTTCTTCACATTCAGCTCATCCTCGATGATCTCTACAAAGTACTCAGATAAAACATTCGGTGCTTTGACATACATATTTCCGATTGGCTGGCGGTTCTTGATATTCGCTGAGTTACGGCATGCACGGCCCATAACAACGATCTTTAAGACCTCATCCATATTTTTCTCTAATTCTTTGTCGATCCATGCCTCATTGACAGCCGGGAAGTCGCACAGATGGATACTCTCCGGTGCCTCTGTATTGATGGAACGTACCAGATTCTGATAAATCTCCTCTGTCATGAACGGAATCATCGGTGCGGCAGCTTTGCAGATCTCAACCAATGCAGTATAAAGTGTCATATATGCGTTGATCTTATCCTGCTCCATGCCTTTTGCCCAGAAACGGTCACGGCTTCTTCTGACATACCAGTTACTCATGTCATCCACGAACTCATCAAGTACCTTTGCAGCTTCCGGAATGCGGTAATTTGCAAGGTTCTCATCCGTTCCCTTGATTGCGGAATTCAATTTTGACAGCAGCCACTTATCCATAACGGATAATTTTTCATAATCTAAGGTATATTTTGTTGCATCAAACTGGTCGATGTTTGCATACAGCACGAAGAATGCATAAGTATTCCACAGGGTACCCATGAATTTACGCTGTCCTTCCTGTACCAGCTTGCCACTGAAACGCTTCGGGATCCATGGTGCACTGCTTGTATAGAAATACCAGCGGATCGCATCTGCGCCGTAAGTCTCTAATGCATCAAACGGATCAACCGCATTTCCTTTGGACTTACTCATCTTCTGTCCGTTCTCATCCTGTACATGTCCAAGAACAATGACGTTCTCATACGGAGCTTTATTAAATAACAGGGTGGACTCTGCCATCAGAGAGTAGAACCATCCTCTTGTCTGGTCAACTGCCTCGGAGATAAACTTCGCCGGGAACTGTTTCTCAAAGACGTCTTTATTCTCAAACGGATAATGGTGCTGTGCGAATGGCATTGCTCCGGAATCGAACCAGCAGTCAATAACCTCCGGTACACGGTGCATTTCTTTGCCACAGTCCGGGCATTTGAAGGTAACTGCATCAATATACGGACGATGAAGTTCTACCTTTGCATCCTCCGGATTTCCGCTTCTCTCTGCAAGTTCTGCACGGCTTCCGATGCACTCCTGATGTCCACATTCACACTCCCATACCGGAAGTGGTGTTCCCCAGTAACGGTTACGGGAGATACCCCAGTCCTGGATATTCTCAAGCCAGTCACCGAAACGTCCTTTTCCGATAGAATCCGGGATCCAGTTTACAGTATTGTTGTTGCGGATCAGGTCATCTTTGACTGCAGTCATTTTGATAAACCAGGATTCTCTTGCGTAGTAGATGAGCGGTGTGTCACATCTCCAGCAGTGCGGATATTCATGCTCGAACTTCGGAGCATCGAATAACAGTCCCTTTTCATCGAGATCTTTTAATACCATAGGATCTGCTTTCTTTACAAAAACACCGGCATATGGTGTCTCTTTGGTCAGCTCACCTTTTCCGTCTACAAGCTGTACGAATGGAAGGTCATATTTTCTTCCGACAGCGGCATCATCTTCACCGAATGCAGGTGCGATATGAACGATACCGGTACCGTCTGTCATGGTTACATAGGTGTCACATACAATGTAATGCGCTTTTTTGTGCTGTTTTTCAATAATCTCTTTTGCACAGTCAAATAACGGCTCATACTCTTTGTACTCTAAATCGCTTCCTTTATAAGTCTCTAATACTTCGTATGCCTTTGTTCCCTCTGGTGCATCCTTGTCAAGCAGTTTGCCAAGTACCGTGTCAAGCAGTGCCTCTGCCATATAATAGGTATATCCGTCAACCGCTTTTACTTTGCAGTAAGTCTCTTCCGGGTTCACACAGAGTGCGACGTTAGACGGCAGTGTCCAAGGAGTTGTAGTCCATGCAAGGAAATATGCATCCTCTCCAATTACTTTAAAACGTGCAACTGCAGAGCGCTCTTTGACCGTCTTATAACCCTGCGCAACCTCCTGAGAAGATAACGGGGTACCGCAGCGTGGGCAGTAAGGAACGATTTTGAATCCTTTGTATAAAAGGTTTTTATTCCAGATTTCTTTTAATGCCCACCACTCGGACTCAATAAAATTGTCATCGTAAGTAACATATGGATTGTCCATATCAGCCCAGAAACCAACGGTCTTTGAGAAATCTTCCCACATTCCTTTGTATTTCCATACGGATTCCTTACATTTTTTGATGAAAGGCTCCATACCGTATTCTTCGATCTGCTCTTTTCCGTTTAAGCCAAGAAGTTTCTCAACCTCAAGTTCTACCGGGAGTCCATGTGTATCCCAGCCGGCTTTACGCGGAACGAATTTTCCTTTCATGGTCTGGTATCTCGGAATCATATCTTTGATCGTACGGGTCTCCACATGTCCGATGTGCGGCTTGCCGTTTGCAGTTGGCGGGCCGTCATAAAAGGTGTAGGTCTCTCCTTCCTTGCGGTGTTCCATGCTCTTCTTAAAGATGTCATTGTCATTCCAGAACTTCTCGATCTGTTTTTCTCTGTCTACGAAATTCAGATTCGCATCAACTTTCTTATACATTGTTAACCTCCATTGATTTAATAAAGAGTCGCTCGCGACTCTTTCGCGCCCGAGCGGTGCTGTTTACAGCAAACTTCTTCTCCGCGAAGTGCGCATCCCGCCCGGAGGGCTTTTTAATTCATAGGACGTAATTTCCTATGAATTAAAAAAACCCTCGTCCTGTATATAGGACGAGGGCTTAATTACTTCGTGATACCACCTGATATACAAATGTACACGGAACTAATAAACTCCGGATACACGTTCCCTGTAACGCAGGAAATGCGTCAGCGCTTACTCTGTCACGGAAAATCCCAGTCGTGATCTGCCTTGACCATTTCAGACTGCGGCTTGGAAGTGATTTTCATTCAGCAGATACTCGCACCGGTTTCCACCTGCTCCGGCTCTCTGTTGCTTTTCCTGATGAACTACTGTCTTCGTCATTGCCTTTTGCCAAAAATCTAGTCTTTAGTATAGACTCGGAAAGTGAGAATGTCAAGAGGGCTTCATGCTTTTCACAGAGCACGTTTTTTCACATCTGCGATCACGTTTAAAAACCGCTCCTTCATCTGTGCCTCTAACAGTTTTACATCCATGTCGCTGCCCGTACACGGCACAAATCCTCCAGCCATCGATGCGTGGCCGCCGCCATTGCCAATTCCTTTCAGTGCCTCCGCCACAATCTTTCCTGCATCGAGCATACTCTTTTCACTGCGCACGGAAAGTTTGATTCCATCTGACTTTCTCGAATACACGACGGAAAATGACACTTCTTTTAAAGCAAGCATGAAATCGGATATATTTGCAATGACCGGACAATCCTTACCAGTATTGCAGAAACTGATGTCATCATATACTTCAATACTTGAAATCGCACTCGAATATGCCATCAGATCATCAAAACACAGATTACTGTTTTCTAACATATGGATGATCTCATAATCACATTCATCAAACATCCGGTAGAGCATCTCAATATCGAGTTTTGACACTCCACGGCTCAGATTATTGGTATCGATCCGTACACCGTATGTCAGAGTCGTGGCGATTCTTCTATCCATCGGGATATTATTTTCAAAGAAATACTGTGCAACGATCGTCGCACATGCTCCCACTTCCGGCCGGATGTCTTTAAACCGGTATGGAAACTTTTCATTTTCCGGATGATGATCGATGCAGATGATCTCGTCCCCCGTAATGTCAACGATGTTTGAATTACCCTTTTGTGCATCCACAAGGATCACTTCATCCTCATCTGTCAAAATGGTACTAAGATCCTCCACATTCAAAAGTTCGATCTCCATCAGTTCACGCAGCTTGTCGGTACTGTAACGGTCTATTTTTCCTTTATAACAGATCGTGGAAGAAATTCCATTGTGCTTTAACAGCTCCTGGATCCCAAGCGCACTCGCAATGGCATCCGGGTCAGGGAAATTATGCGTCTGGATATACACATGTTTTCGGTTGATCTGTTTTAGTAGTTCTTGTAATTTTGTCATATTAATCCTTGTATGATAATTAGGAAGTTAATTATCACATATTTCCTTTCTTTTAATATCGT
>OHPP01000295.1_pt1 | contig 40574 bp, 40 predicted proteins | sample 1577731 | NCBI WGS metagenome assembly OHPP01 (sample SAMEA3879536, study PRJEB24766) | human gut metagenome | biome: human-associated habitat; feature: feces | place: USA | collected 1985/1987
GATATGAAAAAGAAATTTTTTACTAATTTATGGTTGACTTTTCATAGCTGGTCTCCATATAATGAAAGGATGTTTCTGGAACTATTATTTCCATATATTCAAGATTTATTATATTCTAATCCGATAGATTTTGCAATTCTAATCCGATAAATTTTGCACTTTTAACCAGATAGATTTTATATTTCTATTCATACGTATTTTGTATTTCCATTCCGACTGATTTTTAATTTTCAACCCGACAGATTTCAGATTACATGTCAAAAAAGCAATTCCTATCTCTCTTTTCATGAAATGAAATAGAAACTGCTCCTTACTGCACTTTGGATATTCCTTTTTGAACTTATCTATTATTACAATCCTCAAATTCCATATTTTTTCAAATCCACTCTACCATTCACCACTTCAATGCCATCTGCTTCCAGAAGCTTCGCCTGTACATTCTCTCCGCCAAAAGCGAAAGCCCCTGCTAATTCTCCCTTGGAATTCACAACACGGTAACATGGGATATGCTCCGGGTCCGGATTATGGTGCAGGGCATTTCCAACAGCTCTGGACATTCTCGGATTTCCGGCAAGCTCTGCCACCCTGCCGTAAGTTGCCACTTTTCCTTTTGGAATGGTTTTCACCGCCTCATAAATACGCTTCGCCGGGCTGTCTGTGATAATGTCATAGCTTTCTGCAATCATCTGCTTCACATCCTTATCCGGGATTGTCCCATCTAAAATGATCGTATTCCAGTGTTCTTTATTCTGATGATATCCCGGAAGCACGGACGCATAGGCATCCCTCCAGAAATCGCGCCACTCCGGGCGCACTTTCACATTCAGATTGATGTATCCGTTCCGCTCATATACCCACAAAAATGCCTTTTTGCTTCCATGCACACGCACTAACTCCCAGTTTGGATCATGAAACGGCGTTTCCAGATAAGTGTCTGGAAATGACAGTCCGTATTTTGTTGCTTCTTCTCTTGTTTTCATAATAACCTCCGCCCCATCTTCTCCATTGCGTCCTTATCCGGCTCTTTCAATTCATCCGCAAGTGCCACCTGGATCTGGAATCCAACCGGCACATCCGCATAATAACTGATAATATTCTTAAGGCTCTCGCGGTTTCCCTGCTCCATCACCCAGTCTGCATAAAAGGCGCTGGATAATTTTAAGATCAGCATCCGCTCTCTCACTTCGACCGCCGGAACGGTCTGTAAAAATGCGGCAAAGTTCTCTCCGTTTTCACTAATCTTTTTGCAGAACTCCTGCCACTGCTCTCCTAACTTTTCAAACGAGAACTCTTTTCTCCTGAACGTGGATGGCGCATGCTCTGCGGTCTTCACTCCCATCGGGACATCCCAGTGTTCCAGCAGGTTTTCCAGTCCGAAAAGTACCATCTGCCTGTCAAGCCGGTAATCTCCCACACAGGCGGCACAGCCATCTTTGCATCCACAGCCTTTTACAAGCTTCACGGCATTTATGATAATCTCTTCCATATTATCATAAATCTTTTCAGAGAATCCAAGTCCCCCCACATACTTATCGTAAAAATAGATGTCTACATCCGAGCTTGTGTCAAACGCAAGTTCCAGTGCATTCGCCGATGTAATGACCCCGATGTCCTCCTGCTCTGTCATCGTCACCATCCGGGCAGCATTTTTCAGTGCGAAACAGACGCCCTCATAATAATTGTTCCGCACCATTTTCGTATTCTCATTCACCTGGATCAATCCCCGGTACACCTTCACGACATTCTCCGGCACACGCATCCAGGTACTCTCCGTATCATAGTCCTTGGAGAGTGCCTTCGGTAACTGCTCATAGCCAAGATTCTGATGATTGTGAAACTGCATTTTCTTAAACATATAAACGTAATCGCTCACATTGACATCGCCAAAATGAAGCTCTGTGCGCGCAAGCGGCATATTTTTACTCTCGTGAACGATCTTCACATTCGCTTCCCCTGCCGCGACTGTATAATAATTTCCATTAAATGGCACTGCATAGGCAGTCCGGCTCTCAAGATCAAGCTTTGTCACCTGATAGGCAACGCCGTCATGCATGTAGACCGCACCATCGTGAAGCTCGCGGAACGCCTGACTCTCGTCCATCTCTGTGATTTCTTTTCCGCTGTCCTTGTGCAGAAGCTTATAGCGCTTTTCGTCAATATTGCGCATGGAAAAATCACCCGCCGGGAACTCACCGCCAGACCACGCAAATTTTCCATTGTGGCTCGATAGTTCCTCAGCGCGGAGAAGTACCGGGATTGCCTCGCCAAGATCCGGAAACAGGGAAATATCATCAAGCGTCAAAGGAATCTCCGCTGCTGCCGCACGGATATGCGCCAGCTCAATGATCAGATTATTCTTATCGATCACAGCATTTTCACTGCTTCCCTCAAACAGCCAGCCCGGCTCAAGCGCAATGTACTGGTCAAACGGCTGATTGTCGAGAATGAGATAGTTGCTGCTCCTTTTCCCGCTTCTTCCGGCACGCCCTGTCTGCTGCCAGAACGAGGCTCTGGTGCCCGGATAACCGACTAACACCGTGGTACTGATCTTTCCGATATCAATTCCAAGTTCTAATGCATTCGTGGAAACAAGTCCCATCAGTTCTCCCGAGATCATCTGATTTTCAATCTGTTTCCGCTCAAGCGGCGTGTAACCGCCACGATAACCGGAGATTTCATCCGGCTTATGCGTGCCTAAAAATTCCTCCGCTTCCAAATGATCTCTCGTCTCTTTTAAGACGATCTCCACATTCTTTCTGGACTTCGTAAACGCAATAAAATTTTTTCCTTCATCCATCAGTTCCGGCAAAAGCTCTGCAGCTACCGTTGTAATGCGAACCTGACCATAATAGTTATCGTCTTTCCCCATGATCTTCGGTGGCTGGATGAGATAATATCCACGTTCTGCTGCAGGTGAGCCGTCCTTATCCACAAGTATAAACTGCTTTCCACAAATCTCCGTTGCTAGCTCTACCGGATTAGCGATTGTCGCAGAACTGCAAAGAAACTGCGGATTGGAATGATAATAACGGCAAACTCTTGAAAGCCTTCGGAACACATTTGCCAGATGTGAGCCAAACGCCCCACGATAGGTGTGCAGCTCATCGATCACAATGTATTTTAAATTGGAAAAAATAAAATCAAACCCGTATTTGCTGTGATTCGGCAAAAATGCCCCATTCACCATCTCCGGGTTTGTCAATATAATATTGGCACTCTGCCGGATTCTTGTACGCTCCGCCACCGGCGTATCCCCATCATACACGCCCGCCACAATACGGTTCTCTCCAAAATATTCCAGATACGGTGCAATCGCACGGTACTGGTCTGCCGCAAGTGCCTTGGTCGGGTAAATGAAGATTGCCCTTGTCAGCGGATTTTTCAAAATGTCCTGTAAAACCGGGAGCAGAAAGCTTAATGTCTTGCCGCTCGCCGTCGATGTTGTGATAACAACATTCTTCCCGGAAGTCACTTTCTCAAACATTTCCGTCTGATGACAATATAATTTTTCAATTCCGTGCTCTTTTAAATACCCTGCCAGTTCCGGCAGCAGATTCTCCGGAAAATCATCGTATACTGCCGGGTGAGCAGGGATTGTTTTTTCATAAATAATGCAGTCTTTGATGTCCATGGAAAAGTCCTTCCTATTTTCTGACAGATGTCGGAATATCAATATTTAGTCCAAGCAGCATCTTTACCAGCCACACAAAGAAAATCAGCACCAGTATCGGAATCAGGCATGAAGTCACAAGCAAAATTGCCAATGCCTCGATAAAGTTATTCAACACATTCTCCACATTCGCAGTCGCTGTGGACACTCCTTCCTGCACTTTATTAAAAAGTCCTGAGAAAAATCCACCGGCATTTTCTTTGCTGTCACTGTCTGAATCACTCTGGGATTTTTCATTGCTGCTCTTATCATCCACCTGTCCACTTTCTCCTGTTTCAGATTCTATCTCATCGGTTGTCTGCTTCGCAGTCTCTATCGTACTCTCGATGGATGACGCATAGGTTGTCTCGATCATATCCGCCACCTTCACGCTCGCCGGGATCACAAGATACACTGCCAGTCCGAAAAGCAGGAATTTCTGTGCGACCACTCGCAATATCTCTTTCCTCCACAACAGATACCCGGAGAAAAATACACATGCAATTGGAACCAGTATCTTAAATGCCGCATATCCGGTGATCGTCACCAGATATTTTTCCAGATAAATAGCACTGAACACGATCAAAAAATAACTGCTTAAGTCAGCCAGTTTATTGGCGATCGGCGTTCCGACATCCCCCGGAATCAATGTGATCGCTGCCGATGCCGCCGTGGATGCTGCAGTAAGTTCCATGACGGTTGTTTTCTTGTCGTCCAGTGACTGTATCGTCTTTGCATTGAATTCTGTCGAAGAAGTGAACCGCGCGATCACAAAAAATGACAGCAGGGCGATCACAATCGGGATCAGAGCGAATATGATTTTTTTCTGTTTTTCGTTTTCCATGTATGTGTGCTCCTTTATACTACAACTTCATCGGACAGGCATCCCTGTCTTATCTGCAAAAATTCCATACATTTTTGCTAAAATATATAAAAAAGTATATCCTCTTTTAAATTTTCATGCAACCCAAAGCACTTAGATACACTGAACAAAATCCCCCAACTTACCGATATATAAGTTATCGAAACAAGTTGTCTAATTTATTTCACGGAGGAAATAAAGATGAACTTAACCGTAAACAATTATTTGGGCGGAACGATGAATGGATTCTCCACTGCCACGATCAACACAAGAAACACTGGAATTTCCAAAAGCAGTTCCTTTAGCACAGGGAAGTCAACCAAAAAATCTCTTAATTATAATGCAAAACAAATCTCCTCACAGCTTATCCGCGCCACAAAGTCGCGGACTGCCGCTGCGGTTCTCACCAAGGCAAAAAGTACAGTCAATAATTTACAGCACTGCCTCGGAACCGGGGAATATGATGACAGTGAGGTACAGATTGCCCTCGCACACGCAAAAAGAATGGTAAAATGCGCCCAGTCCAAGGTGTCTAATCTGAAACAGGAAGAAAATTTACAGCGGAAATATGAACGTGAAAAATCAGCAAAAGAAATGCAGCAGAAGTCCGAAGTGAAACGCCGCGTCCACCAGAAAGAAAATAATCTGAAACAAAAGATGGCGACAGAGGAGATTCAGCAGGTACAGAAAGAGAAATCAAGACGTCAGGAAATCATCCGCAAACGCCGTATGCACCGCAATGAAGAGCGCAGCAACATCAACGAAGCGGATATGAAATATCTGCAAAATACTATGGATTACAAACACGGCGGTATTTCCACTGCAGCCGGTGCAGCAACTGTCAATCTGTCTTATGTCGGACTGCAGATGAGTGAATTACAGCAGATGGAAGCACAAACGGAAGCTCAGATGAATGCCGAGTTAAATGCCACCGCCGATGCAGGCACTGTAGATACAGCCACCTGCGACAGTGGATCATCTGCCGCGGCAGCCTCTTTCAATGGAAGCGTCAGCTCTGGAAGTGTTCTATAATTTCACCATGGGAAAATATTTTTAGAATCCCATCTTCATAGCTCACGAAGAAAATAATATTTGTTTATATCGTTTTTCTTTTCATTTACGCTGTGAATGACTTGTGAGAGAACTCTTATACATGCCCAATCAACGCTGTGAATTGCACCACAAAATCTGCAATTTACGTTATGGAACTTTGGTTGGCTTTGATTTCTGCCGCTCGTAACGTAGATTGACGGATTTTCACAACCTGGATATTGCATGCAACACAGTCTTGGACAAATAAAAAATAGAACTGATTTGTTTTCAGGATTTTTGGAGCGGCCGGTCCTTAGAAAGCAGACATTGCGATTTCAAAAGACAATGTAATTGGATTTTGAAATCACGATGGATGCTTTCTTAGTACCGCTGCCAGCGACAACAAGCGGAAGCGCTCCTGAAAACAAACAGTTCTATTTTTTATATTTCTATACACTTTGTTGGCATGCAATACAACATAACCTTAGGAAATCCGTAACACCACCTGTAAGCGGCAGTTCATAAGTTAAACTCTGGTTTATATTTGACACAATTGACGGAATGTTCTATACTAAATGCACATCAAAGTCGCAGACATATGCGGTTGTGATTGTGAAGCTTTTTCATAGTTGCAAACATTCTTATTTCGTTTCTGTCTGCAGATTCCAAACCACGTTTTGTGGTGTAGAATATAATCTCAGATTTCACAGCCGTTTCGGCACGAGATTCCATTTTGATGAAAAATTCAATGCATATGAATTGTAACATGGATTATTACAGCATCCTGTCCTGTATTTTCGATAGGAAAAATAGCTTGTACGCATTGAAAAATACCACACATTCTATTATCATAAAGGGGGAACGTGATTGAACACAAACGATGAGAAAATCCAATGGCATCCTGCATTTGACGCGGCACTGCAGATTGAGTTTGGAGAAGAGGCAGAATATCTGGAATTCGATTCCGAACATCTGCTTTCCAAAAAGCCAATGCAGATTGATGTGTTGATCAAAAATGAAAAACATGTAAAGATCCAGAAGAATATTGGCAGGATTTTCCGGCAGTACAATATCATAGAATACAAATCACCGGAAGACAATCTTGACATTGATGACTTTTATAAGGTGTACGCATATGCCTGTATTTACAAGGCTGATACGGAGAAAATTGATCTTATCCCGGCAGCAGAGCTGACAATCACTTTTGTATGCTATCATTATCCGAGAGCCATGCTAGACAAGCTGCAAAGAGACCGGGGCATAATGGCAGAAAAGATAGAAAGCGGCATCTACTATCTGACGGGTGATGCAATTCCGGTGCAGCTTATCATTGTTCCTGCATTATCAAAAAACAATAATTACTGGCTGAATAATCTGCGGAATGATCTGAAGGCAGGCGGAGAGATCAGGAATTTCATAGAACGCTACGGTGAAAATAAAAAATCAAAATTATTCCAGGCGCTTGCAGATACTGTCATGCGTGCGAACTGGCAGGAATTGAAGGAGGAACGTAAAATGTGTGAAGCATTGCGCGAATTATTTGCGGATGATCTCCGCGAATCAAGGGAAGCCGGCATTATGGAGGGGCGAACTGCTGGCAAAATTGAGGGCAGAATTGAAGGTAAACTCGAAGGCAAAATTTAAAATATACCCTATAAAGTGGACACGATAAGAAGAAGGGTTCCTGAAGAATGGACACATAAAAAGGGGATAAAATCCCAACAAGTGGACATAAAATAGAAGGATTTTCTCTAGTGGATGATATATAATAAAAGCATCTGCAGGAGGAAATATGAAGGAGTATACAGCGAAACAGATTAAGCAACTTGAAAAGAATCCATATGTTTTTAAAGTAACGAAACATATGATATATTATACTGCAAAATTTAAAGAAGATTTTTGGGTAAGCTACCAGGCCGGAAACACACCTAGAAAAATTCTTGAAGATTTTGGATTTGATTTAAGTATATTTAGACAAAAACAAATAGATTCACTTGTGCAGCACATAAAAAAGCAAGCCCTGGCTGGGGAGGGATTTTCTGAAGGTGCTAATAGAAAAAGAAGAATTCCCCCTAAGCCAACAGATATAGAAGAATTGGCAGCACCTCAATCCATAGAGCGAATGCAAAATGAGCTGTTGTATCTACGGCAAGAAGTTGAATTTCTAAAAAAAATTATTATTGCGGACAATTCGAGAAAGAAAAAGTAATCATGGAGATGGCAGAGAATAAATTTGAGATTATCCATGAGACAATTAGTAAAGCAAATAATACACTGTCAGTTAAAATGCTCTGTGAAATTGCTGGCGTCTCAAGATCCGGTTATTATAATTGGGTGAATGCAGCAGATAAAAGAGATGAAAAAGAAAGACAAGACAGAGCTGATTTTGAACTGATTTTAATTGCGTATAGCTTTAGGGGATATGATAAAGGTGCCCAGGGAATATATATGAGATTGCTGCATATGAATCCGCCTGTTATCATGAACGTCAAGAAAATAAGACGATTGATGAAAAAATATGGCCTTGTATGTAACATACGAAAGGCAAATCCTTATAGAAGGATGGCGAAAGCAATAAAGACGAATAATGTCGCAGAGAATCTTGTAAAGCGTGAATTTGAGAAATATGGGGCTAGAAAGATACTACTCACAGATATTACATACATTCCATTTGCTGGTCGTTTCTGCTATCTGTCAACAATTATAGATGCCTTTACAAAGCAGATATTGTCCTATGTGCTAAGTGAATCATTGGAAGTTGATTTTGTGTTGGAAACAGTAAATCAAATGATAGAAAAACATGGAATTTCTCTTGCAACAGATACAATCATACATAGTGATCAGGGATGCCACTACACAAGCTGTAGCTTTATTCAACTTGTAAAAGATAAAGGATTAAGGCAGTCAATGTCCAGAAAAGGTAACTGCTGGGATAATGCGCCGCAGGAAAGCTTCTATGGTCGAATGAAAGATCATATAGGAGAAAGGATACAGGAATGTACAACATACAAAGAGATACATACTATTATTGATGACTGGATGGATTATTATAATAATGACAGATATCAATGGAGATTGGCCAAGCTTTCTCCAAATGAATATTATCAGTATATAACAACAGGTATATATCCAATTAAGGGGAAAATCCCTTTATCAGATATAGATAACGAAGAAGGTAATGAAATATAATGATATAGCCATCTGCTGGCTGGAAAATTAAATCCCTTCTTCTTAATTTGTCCTTGACAAGGGGTATACTTTAGTGATATTACCTGTAATTCCTATTCTTGCGCATAGAGGCTTGTTTGGGATGGTGGAAAATGGTTGGAAGTTTATCTGGGTTGCAGCTATAATGATTTTATTACCATTTGTTTCATCATTGGTGGGAATTATTCTTGGAAGCATACAATTAAAGAAAACATCTACAAAGCCTGTAAAGATTGGGGTGTTGCTTTCATGCACGGGGTTAGTGCTGCATTTACTCTTTCGATTTGTTTTTAAGTTTTAGAATCCCAGCTCCATAGCTCACGAAGAAAATAATATTTGTTTATAGCGTTTTTCTTTCATTTACGTTACGAAAGACTTGTGAGAGGACGCTTATACATACCCAATCAACGTTATGAATTGCACCACAGAATCTGCAATTTACGTTATGGAACTCCCGGAGTTTCATCTTTGGGTTCTGCCGCTCGTAACCTGGATTGACGGATTTCCACAACCTGAATATTGCATGCTACACAGCCTTGGCATCAAGGATTGTGGTACACATCGGACAGCGGCATGCATTAATGGAAATCTCACTCTTACACATAGGACAGATTTTTTTTGCGTTAAATTAGAAAAAGTAAAGTATGTCGGTAGGAATTCTATGCGATCGAGTATGGAAAGGCTATTGCGTTACAAACAGGAAAAGAGGAACAAAGTTACATGAAGAAAAAAGCATTCAAGGCAGCATTGCCCTACACATTGCCAATCTGTGTAGGATTCTTATTTTTAGGAATGTCTTATGGATTTCTGATGCGGAGCATGGGATCTCCATGTTGGATAAATATCAAAATGTCGGATGGAAAAAGTTTTATCTGATTTATGGAATGTGTGATGAAACCTTTTCCGTAAATTGTACGACAGAAGTACCGGAGGGTGTGGATAAAGGATGGTTTATGTTTTTTGTGACGCTTTTGAACCAGATTTACTGGGTGGGAGGTGCAACCGCAGGGGCACTGCTTGGCACAATGGTGACACGGTTTCTGTCGTTTTTAATTTTCCCGGAAGGAAAAGAACCACCGGAATTTATCCAATATCTGGGTAAGGTACTGCCTTATGCAGTCATCGGTCTACTGGTCATTTATTGTCTGAAAGATGTACCGGGAAGCGGAACATATGGAATACCGGAATTTTTGGCGATTGCATTTATCGTACTCCTTCACAGATGGAAAAAGAGCATATTGCTCAGTATCGGCGGTGGAACTGTATTTTATATGCTGCTGGTGCAGTTTGTATTTTGCAAGTAACACAATAAAAGTGAGACAAAATCTGGTTGCTAAACCAGATGAAAGTGATATACTGAATGCATAGGGAAAAGAAACCGTGTGGAATTACAGTTTTGTTTTCACACGGTTTTTTATCAGACACAGGTTAGATACAACTAACACAAGCAGCAATGTATTGATATGGAAGCAGGAAAGTACATGAAAGAAAAAGTGAATGTGACAGGTGTGCCGGAAACGATGGTACAGACTTTGTATGCAAGAGCAAAAGAAACAAAAAAGAAAAATGCCAAAATCAGGGATGAGATTGCAGTAGAACTTGTGAAAAAGCTGGACTATGACTTTTCCAAAGCAGATAAGGATAAAGCCATGAGCTGTGGCGTGATCGCGAGAACGATCGTATTAGACCGGATGGTTCGGCAATATCTGGAGAAGCATGAAAATACAGTTGTTGTAAATATTGCATGTGGACTGGATACCAGATGTTACCGGATGAAGGAAAAATATCTGAGATGGTACAACGTGGATCTGCCGGAGACTATGAAGATAAGGCGGCAGTTTCTTCCAGAAACAGGTCCGATATATCAGATTGCAAAGTCTGCAATGGATGATTCCTACGTGGACGATATCGATTATCATGGAGAAAATGTTCTGGTGATAATGGAAGGACTTACGATGTATTTGTGTGAGAAGGACATCAGAAAGATATTTTCTATTATTGAAAAATCATTTCAGAAAGTAACCGTAATGGTCGAAACCATGTCACCTTTTGTTGTAAATCATGTGAAAGAAAAATCCATAGAGGGAAGCAATGCCAAATTCACATGGGGAGTTAAGAACGGAACAGAACTGCAAAGAATTGTGCCGGGATTTTCTGTTCAACAGGAAGTCAGTCTTGTTGAAGGAATGAAAGAGCTTATGCCTGTTTATTGTGTGATAGGTAAAATACCAGCTGTTCGGAATATCTCGAACAAAATAATAGTTTTGGAGAAATGTGACTGATATTAAGGAGATGATGCAGATGCAGAAAAGACATTTTGAAATGGAAACAGATGGATTTTATGGTGCATATTGGAAATGTAAAACCGACTCAGACTGTGCAATGATTGCAATGATCGGAGATGATTCGGAAGATTATCTGGCACGAACATCCGTAAAATGGTTACATAAACTTGGTGTGAATGTGATGACAATGTCTCCGGCAAAAAAGGATTATGGACATCATAATTATCCGCTGGAACGTATAGAAAAAGCAATCAGTTGGTTAAAAACACATGGTAATCAGAAGATAGGAATTGTCGGGGCATCTACTACAGGAACACTCGCTTTGACTGCCGCTTCTTATTTTGAAGATATTACATTGACGATCGGTCTGACACCGAGTGATTTTATCTGGCAGGGGTTTATGCAGGGCAAAAAAGATGGCTGTAAGGAATGGCCGATTGAGGGCGAATCACTTTTCTCTTATAAAGGAGAACCTCTTCCATATATGCCGTTTTGTTATAAACATCCAGATTACTGGCATGTGATTGATGAAGAAACAAAGCGGACCGGTGATATGCTTAATTCGAGAAAACTGTTTGATGATTCAGAGGCAACTCATCCAATTACGGAAGAAGAAATAATTAAGATTGAAAAAATTCATGGGACATTATTGCTGATTGGCGCTGAAGATGATGTGTTGTGGGATACTGCAAAATATATACGCCGTATGGAGCAGCGTATGAAAGAACATCCACATACGTGCAGGTTGGAGTCTGTTATTTACGAGCATGCGACCCATTTCGTTTTTCCGGAGAGTATGTTAAGGACGATGCTGCCAATTGGTTCTGGAATCTTTATGAAACTGGCATTTCAAGCGGCAAGAAAATATCCGAAAGAATGCCAGAGAGCACGGCTGGATATTGACCAGCGGGTGAGAAATGCTGTTGCTGAATGGAAGAGTGCAAAAAGATAGATTAAAATAGATAGAAGGTATAAGTATGGTATTTAAAACAATAGGAAATAAATCAAATCCAGTCATCTTGTTTTTCCATGCAATGGGAGTAATTGGGGAAAGTAGTATGCCGGTTGCAGAGAAAATGAAAGAAAAATATTACTGTATTATGCCAACATCAACCGTGTATTGCCCTGGACAGAGATATCAAAGTAAAAGAGATGAGATACAGCAAATTGTACGATTTCTGGAAAATCATGGAATCAAAGAGATAGAACTTGCAGTTGCATCTTCGATTGGTGCAGATCTTGCCATGGCATTCCTGACGGAGACAAAAATAACGGTAAAGCATGTTTTTTTTGATGGCGGACAGTTTGCACAGATTGGAAAGGCAACACGCAGAATCATGGTTCCGTTCTTATATATAGCAATGAAAAGTTTATATTGGTCAAAAGGAAAGACACTAAAGAGAATCATGTGGTGTGACGATGACAAAATTAAACCCTATTTTATAGAGGCAGGGAAGAACTTGACATATGGGAATCTGAGAAGACAGCTGGCAGACAGCTTGGAAGATAAACCATTTCCAGAACTGTCAGAAGAATTGCAGAAACATACATTTTGGGAATTTGGAAGTATAGAAGAACATTTTAATTACAGAAATGCAGTGATGCAGACATATATACACGGTAATTTCCCGGTTTTTGAGGGATTTAACCATATGCAGTATCAAATTCGCGACCCGGAAGGGTTTGCCAGAATGCTGGAAACGATTATTGAGACAGGAAGATTACCCAACCCGGTTGTTAAGAAGGGGGGGAGAAATGGATATTAAAATAACCCCAACCGCAAGGGATAATTCACCCAAAGACAAGCCAAGATTATTGCGTTAAGATAAAGAAAATGGATAGTTTACTTGACTTTGCAAGCTATCCATTTTATTACATCATATAAAAGTACTTCCACCGGGGACGACAACACAGCATGGCCATTTGTAGTGGTTATGTTTGCAGGAGTTTCTCGAAACTGCTTCGTTGTACTTAGTATACTGTTTGCTAATAGTATATGCAAGATGTCACTTTCAAAAACACAAATTTTTTTATTTTTTGAAAGTGGAAACTATGTAAAGGAGTGTCTTTGTCTGATTGACACACACCTCGTGGGTGAGCTTTTTTTCCGTTTTCATAATATGATATTACCTTCGGCTCAAATGAAAAAGTATGGTGGAAGGGATTCATTCCGGATAGCAAAAACGGAAGCCTTTTAGCTTGAAAATGGAATAAGTCATTCACTAAGCCTTTATTTCTGATGATAGCAACTTTAGCAGGTCACGGAAAAAGGAAATATAAATTCAAAATAACTCAAAAACTTGACTTATAACATTGACTAAGTTAAAATAAAACAAATTGAGTTAAAAGGAGAATGAGAAATATGCTTACAAGCGTATTCGGGATTTCTATAAAATATGAAGCATGGAATCATCAGGATTCTTTGCCTGTTTATATTGCAGGGAGTTATGATTTTCATACAGCATATATTGGAAACAGACGCTGTATAATGCTTGCTCCAACAGAAGAACTTGCCACACTTCCGGCATTGAAAAAACAAATTGTAAAAATACAGCAGATTGATAATGTGCCAGTCGTATTTGAACTTACAACGGTATCAAATTATCGAAGAAAAAGCCTTATAGAAAATAATATACCGTTTATTACTGATAAGCAGGTCTTTCTTCCTTTCATTGGGACAATGCTTTCTGATGAAAAAGAACCCCAAAAGCTGACGGGTAAGTTTGTTTACTCCACGCAGCAGTTGTTTTTATTTTATCTGTACAGTAAGAAAAAACGATTGTATACTTCAGAAGCCGGAAAAGTGCTTCCGTTTACAGCAATGACCTTGACCAGAGCAGTGAAGCAGTTGGAAACGACAGATTTGTTTCTTGTAGCAAAAGACGGTGTTAATAAGTTTATTGAGTCAAAATATAAGCGAGATGAATTATTTGAAAAAGCAAAAGTATATTTGACGACTCCTGTTCGAAAAACAGGATATATAGATAAGACGCAAGTTACAGAAAATATGGTCTTTGCAGGGGAAACGGCACTTTCTGAAAAAACAATGCTAAATCCAAGCCGAGTTGTTACCTATGCAATTAGTGAGAAAGATTATGATAAAGCCTTGCTGACTGATGAATTGATAGACCCGGATAAACAGGTCAGACTTGAATTATGGGCATACAACCCAAAACAATTTTCAGAGGATAACAGTGCTGATGATATTTCCATTGTTTTGTCTTTTGCAGATACAAACGATGAGAGAATTGAAGAAGCAGTAGATGAATTGCAGGAAAGAAGGTTGCATGAGTAATGGTCAGTGGATTTACAAAATTTAAGGAAAGATTTCAAGGTTTTGAAAATCAATATGTCATCATCGGTGGGACAGCGTGTGATTTGATTATGGAAAACGAAGAATTACCGTTTCGTGCTACAAAAGATGTAGATATTGTATTGATTGTTGAATCCATAACAGCGGAGTTTGGCAGGCAGTTTTGGGAGTATGTCAAATAGAAACGTTCGACAAATTTTTTGCGAAATCAGTAGATTGTCTCTTTAAAAAAGAACTCCCGAGTGCTAAGATAGACAAGGCATAAATTGTAACTGTGAAGGTACTGAACAGTTACAATAAATTACCTGTGGAGGAAATATAAAGTGACAGAAGAAATTGAGACACAAGAGAACAATAAATTACCGGTTCTGCGGGGCGAGCTGGCGTTGCTGGTGGTGGTATTGATCAACAGCCTGGGAGTTGTGCTGATGCTGTATTCCGGTTCCGGGATCTCGGCGATTTCCAGTGTACCATATGCATTTTCGGAAGTATTCAATAAGATCTCCCTTGGAACCTGGACCTACATTTTCCAGGGACTTCTGGTGTTATCACTGATGATCATGCGTAAGAAATTCGTTGCACCTTATCTTTTCAGTTTTGTCGTTGGATTTGCATTCAGCGAGATGCTCGATGTGCATGAAACGTGGATAGGTGTCCTGCCGACAGCCATTGGCTACAGGGTACTTTATTTTATCATCAGCTACCTGCTCCTGTGCATCGGGATCGCACTTTCCAACCGCTGCGGTCTTCCGATCATCCCGACAGACCTGTTTCCGAGAGAACTGGCAGATATCACAAAGGTAAAATATTCCAGAATCAAAATCGGCTATGACGTTACCTGCCTTACCATAACAGCTCTGATGACTTGCATCATCCTCGGACATCTGGACGGACTAGGAATCGGTACGATCCTTGCCGCATTTACCATGGGAAAAGTGATCGGCATGATCGGTGACAAGATGGATCAGCATGTGAGATTTGAGTCGTTTATGACAAAAAGAGTCTGATGGATTTCGAGACAGACAACGCAATAAAAGAATAAAAACCACAAAATAAGGATATAAAAACCGACAGGTATTCGCTACAATAGAAGTAGAAAATGCAGGTCGGTTTTTTTATATAGGAAAGGAACATAAGCAGCAGTTGTATAGATTGTTGTTATGATCATGGTTGGAGCGAATTCTGTTTTGACTACAAAAGTGATTCGCGAAAACACAAGAAAGAGATTTACAGAAGTGGCAGTCGCTGTGGAAGAAATCGGAAACAGCATGACGCTTACTCTGAAAGCATTAGCGGAAGGCAAACAGGATATCGAGCACCTGGCATCGGAAGTTGAAGCTTTTGTTGATAATGGAACCGAGGTTACAGAAAAACTGGAAAAGGCATTAATAAGCATTATACGGTCAATTTAATATCGACATATGACCATATTTGCGTTATAATGAAATCAAATCTAATAAGAAAACCAGATAATCATTACTGGATTTGTAAAATACAATGGTGGCAGATTATGCACCTGAAAGAACAGTATAACAAACCCCTTATGGTGGATATAGGGTGGATTTCCACCCAAACCAGATTTTTTCAGGATAAAACAGGTTTTCTTATCTTTACAGATTCTTACATCAAAGTCAGTAAATTCAAGGCTTTGAATGACTTTAAATAAAATTTAATGACAATGGTTTCAGGCAGAAGAGTAAAATGTACCCTATAGATTGGACAGATTGAGTTTTTAAAACCCTTACCATTAGACAGTAAGTTTTAATGAAAACCCTTAAATCTATACAATGAGTTTACAGGGAACCCTTAACTTCGGACATGGTTTTGATGAACCCCTTCATTTTGGACAAAATCGCTTTTTGACTCCGATTCAGATTGATATTACAATAATAATGAATTGGAGGAAATTATGGCAAACAGAAAGTTTACAGAACAGGAAATGCTCACACTGAGAAATAGCAAATATGTGCTGGATGTATCACCGAGCATTGTACATTTCTCGGCAGAATTTAAAAAACTGTTTTGGGAGGAACTGTCAAAGGGCAGGCTTCCACGTGAGATTATTTCGACTCTTGGGATAGATCCAAATATCTTGGGGGATTCCAGAATAAATGGTCTGAAAACCATGATTGGAAATGAAGTAAAAAAGGGAAATGGTTTTCGAGATCTTAACACCTATGCACAGGGCTGCAACGGATATCTTTCGGCTGAAAATCGGATAAAATATTTAGAAATGCAACTGGCATATAAAGATCAGGAGATTGAGTTTCTAAAAAAAATTGTATCTTTAAATCCGGAGGCTCCGGAATAATGAAAATACCAGCCCATGCAAAGTATCAGATTATTTATGATACCATGCAAAAAAACGATAATCTATTGAATGTAGCTGCCATGTGCGAAATTGCAGGAGTATCCCGTTCGGGATATTACCATTATCTCTCAACAGAGGACCAGCGAATGGAAAGGGAGGAACAGGACAGACAGGATTTTCTTCTGATTCTGAAAGCATACCAGTACCGAGGATATCATAAAGGTGCCCGTAGCATATATATGAGGCTGTTACACATGGAACCGCCGATAGTGATGAATATCAAAAAAATCCGGCGGTTGATGAAGAAGTACAACTTACAGTGCCCTATCCGCAAGGCAAATCCCTATCGGAGAATGGCAAAAGCAATGGCAACTGCATATACCGCACCCAATATAGTAAACCGTGAATTCGAGGAACACGGACCAAGAAAAATTCTGTTAACGGATATCACGTATATTATAAATGGAAAAGCACCCCGGTGCTATATGTCGACAATTATAGATGCCTGTACCAAGGAACTGCTGTCATGGGTTCTCAGCGAATCACTAGAAATTGATTTTGTATTAGAAACAGTAAAGCAGTTAATAGAAAAACATGGAACTGATTTAAGCACAGAAACATTAATACATAGCGATCAGGGTTCCCACTATACCAGCATTAAATTTATCCAATTGTTAAAGGATAACGAACTGAGACAGTCTATGTCACGTAGAGCAAACTGTTGGGACAATGCTCCTCAGGAATCATTCTTTGGTCATATGAAAGATGAATTAGATCTATCAGAGTGCCACGGCTATGAGGAGATATTAAACGCAGTTAGGGATTGGACAGAATATTATAATACAGAACGTTATCAATGGGACTTAGCAAGGTTGTCACCTGTTGAATATTATCAATATCTGACAACAGGAATTTATCCACTGATAATCCCTAAAGCAAAAGGTAAAAACAATCAATCAGAGGCATCACTTTGATGCCTCTACACAACAAACAAATATAAAATAGAAATCTGAAAAGGAAAAGTCATAGTGTCCTTGACAAAGGGTACACTTTATTTAACCACTGTCCATATTCCGGATCCTGATCCTCTGACGGAGACCATACGGTCAGTGTACAGGTGATCGGTTCTTCCTCCTGTGCATCCTGCTCGGTTGCTTCACCCTGTTCTGTTTCAGAAACAGATGCATTTGCTGATGCAGTGTTCTCTTTTGCATCACTTCCTCCGCATGCGGTCATGGATACTACCATAGCTGCACATAACATTACACTTAATACTTTACGTTTCATACCTTTTCCTCCTGTTTTTCGTTCCGAAATATTTTCGTTTTGTTTCGCTATGAATCATAGCATTTTGAGATATCATGTCAATATATAATTCATTTTGTATATATTATTTTTCTTATTGCGTTTTTCTTTGTACAATGTTATGATATTTTCTGCGAAACATTTAAGAAACATTTTGTAAAACACTCTGTTTCGCCAGAAGGGAGTTTTCATATTTATGAAAAAAATAAATTTTCACACACACACCAACCGTTGCCGCCACGCAGACGGGATTGCAGCCGATTATGTCCAGTCTGCACTGTCTGCCGGTGTTACACAGCTCGGTTTTTCCGACCACGCCCCATTTCCCGATTATGATTTTGGAATGAGAATGCCTTACTGTGAATTATCTGAATATATCGAGGATATAAATGCATTGACGGTACAATACCGGACTGATATAATTTTATGGAAAGGATTAGAAATCGAATATCTCCCAGAATACCGGGATTACTATGAAGCACTTCTCACCCGTTCCGGGATGGATTATCTGCTTATGGGAGAACATTTCTATAAAAATGCATCTGGAAAAACCACGAATTATACCGATGCACTTTCTACAGACGAATTTCCTGTCTACGCACAAAATGTTGCTGACGGAATGAAAACCGGACTATTTTTGGCAGTCGCACATCCTGATATTTATATGGCTGATAATTTTGTCTGGGATGACAACTGTAAAAAAGCGGCTGACATTATCATTGATACGGCTGTCACTACCGGCACAGTGTTAGAATACAATGCCAACGGCTTCCGGCGCGAAAAAAAGTTTTATCCAGACGGAACCAGATATCAGTATCCGCACCCTGCTTTCTGGGAAATGGTCAAAGGCAGCGGTGCCCGCGTGATCGTTGGTTCGGACTGCCACAATCCATCACAGGTCTGGGATGTAGCAATTGAAAAAGCATATCAAAATTTATATGCACTTGGAATCCATCCGATAAGTAGTCTCTTTGATACATCTGACATTCCATCTGCACTTTGCACAAAATCACACGACGAGGAACATTCATGAATATCAGAGATATTGCCAGATTGGCGAACGTGACACCGGGAACTGTTTCCAAAGTTTTAAACAATTATCCCGATATCAGCGAAGCTACAAGACAACACGTACTACAGATCATAAAAGAGAATCAGTACACCACAAAAAACGGCGGCAGAAAGTTCAAACAGGCTGTTACACCACGTATTGGACTTGTCTCGGAAAATGTTTACAACTGGGTTTCCGAGACAATGCAGAACCTGCTTTCCGTGCGCTTTCACAACGCCGACTATACTGTTTTATCCTTTCAGGATAATTATTTTTCACAAAATAAAAATGAAAAATTTCAGGAATTATTAACTTATATCGACCGACACCAGCTTACAGGTCTTATTTACTTCGGTGGAAACTTTGAAGATGTCCCTGCCGATTCCTTTGCCGCACTCAACTGCCCTGTTATCTTCGTCAATACTGTCCTACCACCAGATAACATGATGACCGCCACAACTTACTCAAGCGTCCAGGTCAACCACTATGAGACTGCTTACTGGCAGATGGAATCCCTGATCAAAAACGGCCACAGCCATATCTGTATGCTGATTTCTTCTAAGATCGATACCAGTGTGTATCGCCTCCGCTGGCAGGCATACGAAGATGCGCTGTCTTCCCATGGTCTTTCCACGGAATATCTTGCAGAAAGCGGCTATCAGTGCGAACGTGCTTACCGGGAGCTGACAGAAGTTCTTACTATGCACCCAGAAATCACTGCCATCTGCAGTATTTCAGATATCGTAACGCCTGCCGCGATCCGTGCAATCCATGATCTTGGAAAGATTCCCGGAAAAGATGTTCATATTATCAGCTTTGACGGCATGCCTTCCATGCACTATTGCATCCCTTCCATTTCTACTTTTATCCAGCCACGAGATGAAATGGCAGGCTATATTTATGATTTACTGCTTGGGCTGATTAGTGACGAGCACCAGCACCAGCATATTACGTTTCAGACACGTTTTTCACCGGGAGAGTCTGAATGATTTTCTTCTCAAATCAGAATATTGCCATATCACTTTGATTGATTATAAAAAGGCAGGGAGAAAAGAAAATTTTTCATTTTCTTCTCTCCCTGTAACCTCCTAAGCGCTAATTTGGGGGTCGATTCCCCCTGAGAACAGTTGTTTGAAGCAGTAATGATTAAGAAAATTCATTACTGCTTTTTTCATTTTTGGGTGGAAAAATCCACCGAAAATCATTAAAAAAATGATTATTTCATCCACCCAAAATTAAAAATTTCCACCCAAATGAGAGGAAATGATGAAAAAGTTGTGGAGATAGAAATTGAGAGACTTCACGATTTTAAAAATCATCCATTTAAAGTTCAGGCTGACAGTCAGATGAAGGAGCTGCAGGACAGCATCAGTAAATATGGAATACTAAATCCATTAATTGTCAGACCAAGGCCGGAAGGATTTTACGAGGTTATATCAGGACACCGAAGAAAGTATGCAGCTATGGAGCTTAAATACACAAAGGTACTTGTAATAAAATAATCAGATACATGCTGGATGAGGAAGCAATAAATGTTATCGCATAGGCATATTTACTATGATATAATGTGGCTATGTGAGAAAAATTATTATTTAGAACTTATTTGCTTATATGATAAGAAGAATGTAGGCTTTGCGAGATGAAAGTAATCATTATAAATGGAAGTGCAAGAAAAGGAAACACTCTTACAGCGATTGAGGCTTTTGTAAAAGGAGCATCTGAAAAAAATGAAATTGAAATCATTGAACCTGACAAACTTAACATCGCACCATGCAAGGGATGTGGTGTCTGTCAATGCTCTAAGGGATGCGTTGATAAGGATGATACGAACCCTACAATTGATAAAATTGCTGCTGCAGATATGATTCTTTTTGCTACACCAGTTTATTGGTGGGGAATGTCAGCACAATTGAAACTTATCATTGATAAGTGCTATTGTCGTGGATTGCAGTTGAAAAATAAAAAGGTTGGCACGATTGTTGTAGGTGGTTCTCCTGTAGACAGTATCCAGTATGAGCTGATTGATAAGCAGTTTGATTGTATGGCTAAATATCTTTCATGGAATTTGCTTTTCCAGAAATCATATTATGCTACAGCAAAGGATGAGCTTTCTAAAAATCAGGATGCTATGAAAGAGCTTGAGGATATTGGAAAAGAACTATAAAGCTTGCACTGAAAATCAAGGTTGAAGAAATGGAAAATTGAAATTTGTGAGGGATAAAAATGCTATTATTGACACTTAATATGAATATGTTCAATTTTGTTATTGATGATAGTTTTAATGATTATTTTGACTCTATTTCCACTGATATAGCATTTATTCAAGAGTGTAGATATAATAGGATTAATGAACAATATTATGCAAAATGGGCGGGAAATTATGAAGAACCTATTGATAGACGATTTCATTTATCAGTAGCAATTAGTAAAGATGAGAATATTTCAAAGTCTAATAATGATTTGAAAGCTGATTACACGTGTATATTCGTAAAATATGCACTAAAAAGGAACCTGCATAAAAACAGATTCCTTAAATGAGGGAAAATCCCTGTCGAAGAATGGAAGTCCAGTTACTTTTCTGATAGAGAAATCGGACTATGATTACAGTCTGCTTTTCTTCATCAATCGTATAAAAGGCAAGGTAATTATTGATTATCACAAAACGAATGCCCCAGCTTGCCAGTACCGGATCATCTACCAGACAAAACTTCTGTGGCAGGTCGGCTAGTGAGCCTATCTGCTCAGTCGCAGCATCTAACAGATTATCTGCGGCATCCGGATTTTTGAGGGTAAATTCGATGTAATCCGCAGCACGCATAATATCGTGTTCTGCGGTGGAAGTGATATGAACCTGATAGCTCATCGACTGCGGCGGCTCCTGATATCAGCCATAGCTTCGGAAAATGGTCTTGTATTGCCTGTGGCAATATCGTCCATTCCTTCTTTAATCTGGCTGTAAAGTTCAAAGCGGCTGGTCAGTTCTTCGTAGGCTTCAATGCTCATAACGGCAAGGTCGCCTTTTCCATTCTTCGTGATGAAAACTGGTTCAGGATAATTATGACAAAATGTAGAAATTTCATTGTAATTATTCCTTAAATCAGCACTTGATTTGATTGCTGGCATAAAAACACCTCCTTATTTGATAACAAAATTATACACAAATTTTGTTATGAAGTCAATGGATATACCATTAGTGTTAGCAGGATAAACACAACTATTCATATGTATCTGACCGTGAGGTCGGGAACAAGCCCGTTGGGTGATGTTCCCGGCGGGCTTTCACAGATAAGAAAGCGAGGTTAGAGACAATGGGTTTATTTACGGACGGATTTAAGCTCTTGAAAAAGGCAAGTGAGCCTTTGTATAAGACACCGAAATCCATTCAGGAAACCATAGAGATTATGGCGGTGGCTGAAAACGGTATTTTTGAAGTAAGCAGGAATAAGTATTCCAAGTGTTACCGCTTTCAGGACATCAATTACACAACGGCAACGGAGGATGAGCAGATCGGCATTTTTGAAAGATACTGCAAATTCTTAAATTCGCTGGACTGTAATTATAAGATTACGATTAACAATAAGAACAAAAATATGGAGGATCTCCGTGATAAGGTTCTTATTACAGAAAAAAACGATGGCTTCAATAATTACCGAAGAATCTACAATGACATTATTGAGGAGAAGATTATTGAGGGCAGACAGGGGATTGAACAGGAAAGATACCTGACGATCACGATTGAGAGAAAGAACTTTGAGGAGGCAAAGGCACAGTTTGCCACACTTGAGGCAACAATACACAAGGCTTTCATTGAACTGGGGGCGGAGATTGTGCCGCTTAACGGCAATGAAAGGCTGAAAGTGCTCTATGACTATTACCATCTTGGCGATGAGGGCAGTTTTGATTTTGATATCAAAAAGGCAAAGAAGGTCGGAGCAGATTTTAAGAATGATTTATGTAATGGTATGGTGAAATATTTCCCAGACCATTTTGAGGACGAGAGTAAATACTGCAAGGCACTTTTCATTAAGAAGTATCCCAGCAGTTTATCTGACAGATTTATCAATGAGATTACTTCCCTTCCGGTACACTCCATTACCAGTATTGATGTAGTGCCTGTGCCAAAGGATTTGACCACAAAGGTGCTTCAGAAGAAATATCTTGGTATTGAGTCGGATATTATCAAGCAGCAGAGAGTCCGTAATAAGAACAATGACTTCTCCACAGAAATCTCTTATGCAAAGAGAACGGAGAAAAAAGAGATTGAGGCAATTATGGATGATGTCCGTGAGAATGACCAGTGTCTTTTCTTTGTAGGAGTTACCATTATCCTTATGGCAGAAAGTAAGAAGGAGCTTGAGAGTGTCTGCGAAACAGTAGAAACAATCGGAAAACGTAACAGTTGTACGATTGATACACACTACTTAAAGCAGAGGGAAGCACTCAACACGGCACTTCCGATTGGTGTAAGACAGGTGGAAACAATGCGTACCCTTCTTACCCAGTCGCTTGCGGTGCTTATGCCGTTCAATGTGCAGGAACTGAATGACAGTACAGGTAATTATTACGGTATAAACCAGATCAGTAAGAATGTGAATATTGGCAACAGAAAGAAGCTCATCAACGGAAATGGCTTTGTATTCGGAGTGCCGGGTTCCGGCAAATCATTCTTCTGTAAGATGGAAATGGGCAGCGTATTCTTGTCGGGAGATGATGAGATTATCGTCATTGATCCGATGAACGAATATTTTGATATTGCACAGACTTATGGTGGAACCGTGGTAAATATGTCCACATACACGGACAACTATGTAAATCCGCTTGAGATGGATGTGTGGAGTCTTGATCCGAATGATTCAAAGGGAATGATAAGGGAAAAAGGGGAATTTATGCTTGGTCTTTGTGAGCAGTGTATCGGGGACAGCTTAAATTCCAGACAGAAATCAATCATTGACCGCTGTGTGAGAAAGATGTATATCGACATCGCAAGGGGCAGGGAAAAGTATATTCCGGTAATGAGTGACTTCTACGATATCCTTATGGAACAGCCGGAGGACGAAGCAAAGGATATCGCATTGTCTTTGGAACTTTTTGTAAATGGTTCCCTCAATATCTTTAACCACCAGACAAATGTTGATGTAGATAACCGATTCACGGTATATGGTATCAGGGACTTAGGCACGGAGCTTAGTCCTATCACAATGCTTGTTATGATGGAGTCCATTCAGAACAGAATTGTAGAAAACGGGCAGAAGGGCAAGGCAACCTGGCTCTATATTGATGAGTTCCATGTCCTGCTTAATTCGGAGTATTCTGCAAAATATTTACAGCAGCTCTGGAAGAAGGTGAGGAAACAAGGTGGACTGTGCACGGGTATCACCCAGAACGTCGTGGACCTTTTACAGAACTACACCGCCACTACAATGCTTGCAAACTCTGAGTTTGTTGCACTCTTAAAGCAGGCGAATACAGACAGTTCCAAGATGGCAGAGGTTATCGGTGTATCAGAGGCACAGCTTCGTTTCGTAACCAATACTGCATCGGGAATGGGACTTATCAAGTGTGGTTCCGTGGTAATTCCGTTTGATAACCAGATCAGCAAGGACACTGACCTTTACAGACTGTATAACACCAATATCCACGAAAAGATTGCGGAGCAGAAGAAAAGGGAGGCAAAATTTGCTGATTAGAATTGCAATGTATCAGCCATTTGGACTAAGTTCCGGATGGCTACTTTTTACCTTTTTTAAGGATACAGAAAGAAGGTGGGAACATTGAAGATAAAAAAAGTGGATGACAAGCCTATGGTCATTCACACTAAGAAAAAAGCTAAGATTCATATGCATGAACCGAAGAAAGCTAAAATTAAGGGCAGTAACATTTACACCGTACAGCGTGGTCCGAAAATTGCCAGTGCAAAGATAAATGATACAGGTAAAAAGAAGTCTTATCGTAAGAGTACCATTCATCAGGCAGAGAAGAAAGAAAAGGAACCTTCAAAATTTAAGAGAAATATACGGGAGTCCAATACTTCTATCAAGACGAAGAATACCAATCTTCATATAGCAGGAAGAACGGGAGCACTTGCGACTGGAGCAGTTACAGAGCAGGTGGAAGGCGGGCAGGAAGTGTCACAGGCAGCTTATCTTGCATATGAAGCAAGCCGTCCGGTTACGGGAACTGCTTCAAGGGGAGCGTCACTTTTCAGAAAGAAAGCGGCAGCCGAAGCAAAGAGGCGTATCAAGAAGGTAGAAACAGGAAAGAAGCTGGCAAAAAAGATGGGAAAGAAAGCTGCCAGTGATACGGCAAAAAAGGTTGCCGGTGACACGACAAAGACAGCAGCGAAAGAAACTGCGAAAGAAACTGCGAAAGAAACTGCCAAGAACACTGCAAAAGAAACTGCCAAAACTACGGCAAAAGCGGCAACCACAGCGGCAGGTACAGCGGTTGCACCGGGAGCAGGTACAGCAGTCGGCATGGCGGCAGGCTATGCCACGGGTGTATCTATTGAGGCGAAGGATGTGAAAGCAGCGAACCGTAGCAGAAAGATTAAATTTTTTCTGGATAAGATGAAAGAACAGGAAAATCAGACGGACAGTGTTGTAAAACTGGTAAAAGATCTGATTGTAAAAAAGGCAGTTCTCTGGATAAAGGCGGCAGCTCCGATTATCGGACTTGTACTTTTGCTGTTGGTTCTTTTAGTGGTAATCGTTGCAGTTCCGGTTATTGCTGTGATAGCGATTCTTTATAATTCACCATTTGCCTTATTTTTACCGCCGCTGGAGTCAGGAGATACAGTGCAGACAGTTACAAGTGCTTATGTGTCTGAATTTAACCGTGATGTGAATACCAAAGTGAATGAACATACCGGATATGACTTTGGCGAACTGGTGTATGTAGATTATGAGGGAATGGATGAAAATCCAAGTAACTACTACGACATTATGGCGGTCTACATGGTCAAGTATGGTGTAGGCGATACTGCAACAATTATGAATGATATATCAAAGGGGTGGTTGCAGACTGTAGTAAATGATATGTGTTCTTATACTACAAGTAGTGGAACAAAAGATGTGGAGGAAACAGACGCAGATGGCAATGTAACAACTGTTACGAAGTCGGTACTGTATGTAAATGTTACGCTCAAATCATACAGAGATATGATTTCCGTTTATGGATTTAATTCTGATCAGATAGAAATGCTTGAGCAGATCATGAGTCCTGAGTTTATGGGACAGCTTGGATATGCCGGAAGTGGAAGCGGTGGAGGCGGTGGAAGCCCCGGAGTAAGTTCCATGACAGAGGATGAAATAAATGCAATCCTCAGTGGTATTACAGATAGCAGGCAGAAAGCAGTCTGCTCTTATGCCCTTCACAGAGTGGGTTATCCTTACAGTCAGGAATTAAGAGATAGTGGCAATTATTATGATTGCAGTTCACTTGCGTATTATTCATGGAAGGATGCAGGTGTGAATATCAGTTATGGAGGAGCAACTACAGCAGCGGCAGAAGCACAGGGACTTGATGAAGCAGGAAAGACCGTATCTTATGATGAAATGCAGCCTGGTGATCTTATCTTTTACAGTTTCACAAACAACGGAAGATATAAGAATATCAGCCATGTGGCAGTATATGTCGGCAATGGCAAGGTGGTAGAAGCCCTGAATGAAAGAGTTGGCGTAGTTTACCGTGATGTGGCAAGTGTCGGAAAGATTGTAGTAATTGGCAGACCATAGAAAATTGGCAGAGAGGGCGAAAGTCCTCTCTGGGACAGGAGGTAAGAATGGATTTAAAGGATATGATTCTTGTAATGGAGAATTATAAGGGAACAGAAAGAAATATGCTTATGACTTTGGAAGATTATAAGAAGTTCGTTGCCATTGATGATATGTCAGAGCTTGCAGATCAGATGCTGCTTCTTGGAAGAACGCTTGCGGAAGGTTTTACAGAGTATTACAGGGCAGCAAATGTTACAGTTTTTGCAAAATTCTGTAGAGATGATGTGGAACTGGGACGCTTTTTGCAAGGATATTATAATGATTCAAAGAAATTTTACTTTGATAAGGCAACAAGTTCCCCAGAGTGTATTACAAAGATGGATGAGATTGGAATGACGGATAGAGGCTGGATAGATGACTTTATCCTGCATTATGAAAAATGCGACAGGACATTTGAAAGAGGGCAGACATTTCATAATTTTAATGACCACGATTATATGGTACTTGAAGCATTATCTCCACGCAATCTTGTGGTAATGGATATGAAAAGCGGCTCTCTCACGATTGCTCTTGGAGCAACAGAGTATAAGCGATATCCGAAAGACGAGGAGCCAACTAAGGATAACACAACGATTGGGGTATCGTGGGAGCACGGGATTTATCTTGGTTCCACACTTTCGCAGACCAACTTTAAGGCATATAAAAGAGAATACGGGACACCTGAAAAGATAAAAGATGTTTATGATTACAGGGCGAAACTCAAGCAGAAGTTTTATTTTTATCAGGATTTGTCAAAGGATGATGATATTCCAAAAAATATGCAGAATGATTTCCTGCACCAGATGTATAAGGAATTTGGAACGATAGAGGAGGAATATTTTTATGACAGGCTTGAAGATGGAAAGTATGATGAAGGTTTTAAGGAAAGACAGGTAAAAGAAAAAAAGAGCCGATGAGGAAAAATGGAATTGGAGGCTGATATCGAATGGAAAAAGAATTTGATATTGAGATAAAAGAAGTTCTCTCAAGGGTAGAGACAGTAAAGGCAGAGTCACTTGACGATGCCATAAACAAGGCAATGGATATGTATTATTCAGAACAGATAGTCCTTGATGCGGAGGATATGAAGGGAGTTGATTTTTCGCCATACAGCGAAGAACAGCTCCCTTCTTCATTAAAGGAAAATGGAGGAAAGACACGATGAAAAATGAGCAGACAGCAGTTATTAAGGATATGGAATTTTTATTAAACGAACTTCATAAGGAATGGGAAAGACCGGGAGAGGTAAAATCGTCTGTCAGTATTCCATATGAGAAAGTTGAGGAAATCAGCAGAAAGCTGAATGTGATTGTCTATGAGACACAGCAGTCGGCTGACAGCGACGGACTTGCCTTTAAGCAGAGCATAGCCAAGTCAAAGCAGTGTTATGTGCTTCTCAGGATTATGCGAAAGATTGTAAAAGGAAAGGGCAAATGTGATAGACAGGCGGTTGATGCAGAATTTGTGATTGAGCTTGACGGGGAGGAGTCAAAGCTCTTTAAGGAAATGTTTGCAGAATTACTGAAGTAAAAGGAGGGTGACACATGAGTGTTGATATGAAGGTCAAAGCGATATATGATTCAGAAATCAGCAACATCACCCGTTCTGAAAAGAACTGGAAAGATGTATTAAAGGTTGCAGGTCAGTTATATCGCTATGAATTTGATAATATCGTTATGGTAACAGCTCAGAGATCACCGGAGAAAAGTACCCTTATGGCAGATTATGACACTTGGAAGAAAGTGGGAAGATATGTAAAGCGTGGAGCAAAGGGCTGTGCTATCTTCCCCTCAAGGGCACTTAATCCCCGTATGAGATATATTTTCGATATCAGTGATACAGGCGGAAAGAATGTGAAGCTGACTTGGGATCTGGAGGGGGAAAACCTGAAAAGTTATGCAGACTTTCTGGTATCGGAAGGACAGATGGAGCGGTATAAAAGCGATGACAGGGAATCACTAAAAAATACGCTAAAACAGTTTACAGGAACAAATGTTTGGAATATAATAAAAGAGGAGTTCGGGGATAGAATGTCCGAACTAATGCAGCTATCAGGTAGTGTGATAAAGGAATTCAACGAAAAACGCAAGGGCTTACAGCAGGATAGCGATATGGAGCAGTTAGTATATTCCAGTGTTATGTATGCTGTAGGGACGAGATGTGGATTTGACTTATCTGTGCAAGAACAGGATTTCAGTCAGATTGTAAACATCAAAGATGAGGAGATAGTTTACCGTCTTGGTTCCCTTGTATGCGATGTCTCCTGTAGTGTTCTTAGAGAATTTAGTAGGAATTTACAAACGATTGAGAGCGAAAGGAGAATATCATATGTTAGAAGCAATGACTTACAAGGAAGTGGACGGACTGCTGTATCCGGAGCTGACAATGCCGGACGAGACAGAGGATTTAACGAAGCTGGGCAGATACGGGAGAATGGCAATGAAGTATCTTCTGGAGAACGAACCGGCAAGGTACAAGACACTGATGAGATTCGGGAAGATGTACGAGAAGATGTCGGCAGTAGAGGAGGAAGCAAACCAGCTTTACGACCAGTTGGAGGAACAGTATCTAATGAAGCACAAGCCACAGAATCCATCATCGACAATGGAGATGTGGAAGATAAGAGAGCAGGCGAAGATGCAGGCAGAGGAAGTAGTGCTCCACCAGATCGTGATGAAGTTTCATTAGAAATACAGGAAGAATTAAATAGAGAGCTTGATGAGATTAACTCATTGGGTGTCAGTAAGGAAGCCGAATATACACAGGCTTCCTTTTTTTTCGACCAAAACGGGCAGGCTAGTTTTGGTGTGAAGCAGTCAGAGAAAACCAGACACAATGAATTTATGCGTCAGTATGAGGAGGACAGAAAGACTGCCCTTGCAGGAAAATATAACTATCTCAATCCGAAAAAGGCAGAAAGTGTACCAAGTGAGTATGTAAAACAAATACTTATGAGAGGGACTGGCTTTGTCGGTGGAAAAGGCAGAGTGTGTGAAATTTACCGCACAGAGATAGATGCTGGAACCAGAGCAAAGCGTATCAAGGCAGAATATGGTCAGGGTGGTGCAAGCTGGCCGCTTGACGGTCTGGGCTTGCACGGGTATGACACATTTCACGGTTCGGGACTTCGTATCCAATGGAAAGATCAAGATGGAGAAGTAGAAGGATATGTTTCGTGGAAGAATGTCGAAAAGGAAATCGGTGTACTTATCCTTACCGGAGAATACCAGTCGGAGACACCTCGTATTGATGAGCTTGCAATGGACGGACTTCGTGAAGATGATGAAGTCATTGACGCAGAGTACCGTGAAGTTGATACGCAGGAGGAAAAATCAGAAATTGATGATTATGCTATTCCTGATGAGCCTGACAGTTATGCTGTAAACAGAAAGGCGGCTGAGTTACGGTATATCAAGCCGATTGATTATGCTGACCGTGTAGCTGCAATGGATGAAGATTTAAGAGATGCCATTGAGATACTTGTGTCAGAATGTAGCTGTTACACACCATTCCGTGCTTTCCTTATGGATGTGGTGCAATCGGATTTTGCATTTATGCCGAATAAGCTGGAACTGATCTGTGAGATAGCGATGGGAAATGTTCAGGGTGAGAGAAAGGCATATTGCAATAATCAGTATGGACTCACAGAATACACTTTAAGCAGTGCAGATGTGAAAGTAAGCTACAAAAACAGAAATGGAGAGAGGGCAGGGGATACCGTATCGTGGCGTGAGGTATATGAAATCTTATCCTATATGGTAAAACAGCCATTTTACTGTGGAGAGGACCAGAAGGCAATCTATCAGACCATAAAAAATAAGATTGACAGGGAAAAGATGAATCCTGTTTACCGCAAGTTCTTTGATATTGAGGACAGTGTGAGAGAAAGCCGTCTTAAAACCAGAGAACGGGCGATTGCATATGGCTTGAATACCAAGATTGACACGGATGGTCGTATAATTTCTGATGAGGATAAGAATGTATCGGCAGATATTTCGCAGAATGATACCGAACCACAGGAGGCTGCCCCTGAAACACCTGCACAGGAAGTATTACCGCCAGCGGAAGGTCTGCGTGGAAAAGAAAAAACACAAGACCAGACAAAACTCAATTTCCATTATAACCTGTGGGAAACAGAAAAGGGCGGTGTAAAGACCAGATACCAGTGGAACATTGATGCAATCTGTACACTAAAGCAGATTGAAGCAGAAAACAGACTTGCAACACAGGAGGAGCAGACGGTTTTATCAAAGTTTGTCGGCTGGGGCGGGTTGTCACAGGCATTTGATGAGAATAATGCAGGGTGGACCAGAGAATATGCAGAACTGAAAGAACTTCTTTCCGATGAGGAATACAGTGCCGCAAGAGCAACCGTAAATAATGCCTTTTATACTTCACCTGAGATTGCAATGTGTATTAACTCAGCACTTGTGCAGTTTGGCTTTAAAGGCGGCAATGTCTTGGAGCCTTCTATGGGTATCGGCAATTTCTTCGGAAGTATGCCAGCACCAATGCAGCAAAGTAAGCTGTATGGAGTGGAGCTGGACAGCATATCAGGAAGGATTGCAAAACAGCTTTACCAGAATGCCAATATCAGTATTACGGGATTTGAAAACACCACATATCCGGATAACTTTTTTGATGTTGTTATGGGAAATGTGCCATTTGGAGATTATAAGATATTCGATCCAAAGTACAACAAGTATAACTTCCGTATTCACGATTATTTTCTGGCAAAAGCACTCGATCAGGCAAGACCGGGCGGCATGGTTGCAGTGATTACCACAAAGGGAACACTGGATAAGAGCAATCCGACTATACGAAAGTATCTGGCTGAGAGGGCAGAACTTGTGGGAGCAATCCGACTTCCGAATACTGCATTTAAGGATAATGCAGGAACTGAGGTGACTGCGGACATTCTTTTTTTACAGAAAAGAGAGCGAAAAATTGATATAGAGCCTGACTGGGTACATCTTGGTGTCACAGGTGATGGCATAGCAGTCAATTCCTATTTTGCAGAGCACCCGGAGATGATGCTTGGTACAATGCAGTATGACACAAGGATGTTCGGACAGGACAGCAGATATACCGTCTGTGTGAATAATGATGAGAACTTCAATCTGTATGAAGCACTCAATAAGGCAATCTGTAACATCAGAGCACAGATGACAGATTTTGAGAGACTGGCAGATAATGAGGAACAGACAGAGGAAGTCATTCCCGCTGATCCGGATGTCAGAAATTATACTTACACATTCTTTGAAGGAAAACTTTATTACAGGGAAAATTCAGAGATGGTAAGGCAGAAAGTATCACCGACAGCAGAGGAGCGTATCAAGAGCCTTGATGAAATCAGACAGATAACAAGAGAGCTGATTGATATCCAGATGGAGGGCTGTAGTGATGAGGAGCTTGCAGACAAACAGCAGCTTTTGAATGTAAAATATGATAAATTCGTTGGAAAGTATGGAGCAATCACTTCCAAAGCAAACCGTACAGCGTTCAGGGATGACAGCGATTATCCGCTTCTTTGCAGTCTTGAAGAAGTAAATGAGGACGGGGAGGTGAAGAAGGCTGATATGTTTTATAAGCAGACGATTAAGGCAAAGTCCGTGGTGGACAGGGTAGAAACTGCGGTAGAGGCTCTTAATGTATCGGTCAATGAGTTTGGATATGTAAATATCCCTTATATGCTCTCCATTTATGAAGCAGACAGGGATACTCTCATAAAGGAACTTGATGGAATTATATTTCTTAATCCTGACCGTTACAATGAAAATAACCCGGACGCAGGCTGGGAGACAGCAGACGAATATCTGTCGGGAAATGTAAGGGATAAGCTGCGTGTTGCAAAGGCAATGGCGGCGGATACCGATAATCCGCAGGCAGAAAGATTTGCCGCCAATGCCGCAGCCCTAGAGGAAGTTCAGCCGGAATGGATTGAAGCCTCGGATATTGATGTAAAGATTGGTACAACTTGGATTGAGCCGCTTGATTATGAGCAGTTTATCTATGAGCTGCTTAATACACCAAAGAGGGCAAGGGCAATCAGAACAGAGTATTATAATTCCGGTATTCAGGTACACTTGAATAAAATGAGTATGGAATGGTTCATTGAAAATAAAAGTATGGATAAACATTCCGTGGCTGCAACGAAAACTTATGGTACAAGCAGAATGGACGCTTATTCTATTTTTGAGGATACCCTGAACTTAAAAACAGTCACTGTCAGGGACAGGATTGATGACGGTGATGGCAAGTACCATTATGAAGTCAATAAGAATGAGACAATGCTTGCAAGGGAAAAGCAGAATATGATCAAGGAGAAGTTCAAGGAATGGCTGTTTGCAGAACCGGAACGCCGACAGAAGTATGTGGAATATTATAATGAAACCTTCAATAATATCCGCCTGCGTGAGTATGACGGAAGCCATTTGCAATTTCCAGGAATGAACCCTGAGATTGAATTAAAACCGCACCAGAAAAATGCGGTGGCACGAATCCTTATGGGAGGAAATACCCTGCTTGCCCACTGCGTCGGAGCCGGAAAGTCGTTTGAAATGATGGCTGCGTGTATGGAACAGAAAAGACTCGGACTTTCCAATAAGACAATTATGGTAGTGCCAAAGCCGCTTATCGGGCAGACGGCAAGTGAATTTTTAAGGCTTTACCCGTCAGCAAACATCTTGGTTGCAACGGAGCGTGATTTTGAAAAGAGCCGAAGAAAGCAGTTTGTGTCAAGGATTGCGACAGGCGATTATGACTGCATCATTATGTCGCACTCGCAATTTGAAAAAATTCCAATTTCGGCAGAGAGAAAGGAGCGAATGCTTAATGAACAGATAAATGAGATCACCTATGCGATTGATGATATGAAGGAGCGGAACGGGGAACGCTGGACCGTAAAGCAGATGGAAAGCCAGAAGAAAAAGCTGGAGGAACAGCTTAAATCCCTGACCGATGAGAGCAGGAAAGATGACCTCATTACCTTTGAGGAGCTGGGTGTTGACTCTATTATGGTAGACGAAGCACACAATTTTAAGAACCTCGCCACATTTTCAAAGATGAATAATGTGTCGGGAATCAGCAGTAGTGGGGCTAAAAAGTCAACGGATATGCAGCTTAAATGCCAGTATTTATCAGAGATAAATGATGGCAGGGGAATTGTATTTGCAACAGGTACACCGATAAGCAACACAATGTGTGAGATGTATGTTATGCAGCTTTATTTGCAGAAATCGGCACTTGAGGAGATGGGAATTCATCATTTCGACTCGTGGGCGGCTAACTTTGGAGAAGTAACAACGGCACTGGAGCTTACGGTTGAGGGCAGTGGTTTCCGTTTCAAGAGCAGGTTCAATAAGTTTACCAATCTGCCGGAGCTTATGAACATCTTCCGTGAGGTTGCCGATGTGCAGACAGCGGATATGCTTGACCTTGATGTGCCAGCTCTGCGTGGCGGCAAGCCTATCATCGTGGAGTCGGAGCCGGACTGGTATGTGAAGCAGGTAATGGAAGAATTTGTTGTAAGGGCAGAAAGGATAAGGGGCGGGGGTGTTGATCCAAGTGTTGACAACTTCTTAAAGATTACGCACGAAGCAAGACTTCTTGGAACAGACGCAAGACTGATTGATAAGGACGCACCGAACAACCCGGACGGAAAGCTCAATAAGGTAGCGGAAAATGTCTGGAAAGAATATGTAAAAGGAAATGCTGATGGTCATATAGGCTGTCAGCTTATTTTTTCGGATATTGGAACACCGGGACCGGACAAGGACTTTACGATTTATGATTATCTGAAGGAGTCACTTATCCAATATGGTATCCCTGCGGAGGAGATAGCATTTATTCACGATGCAAAAACAGACGCACAGAGGGATGCACTCTTTAAGGAAATGAGGACAGGTAAGAAAAAAGTCCTTATCGGTTCGACAGATAAGTGCGGAACCGGAGTTAATGTACAGACACACCTTGTTGCAATGCACCATGTCGATTGCCCGTGGAAGCCTTCTTCCATTGAACAGAGGGAAGGCAGAGGTATCCGACAGGGAAATAAAAACGATGAGGTGGCAATCTACCGATATGTTACAAAACAAACCTTTGATGCATACAACTGGTCACTTGTGGAAAACAAGCAGCGTTTCATCAGTCAGGTTATGACAAGCAAGGCAGTGAGCCGAAGCTGTGAGGACATTGATGAGGCAACACTTTCTTATGCGGAGATTAAGGCGGTTGCGACAGGCAACCCTTTAATCAGGGAAAAGATGGAGGTTGACAATGATGTCCAGAGATTAAAGCTCTTAAAAGCGTCGTATGATAATCAGAGATACGGATTGCAGGATAATTTTATGATCAAATATCCAAAACTCATCAAAACTGCGACAGAAAAACTTGCCAATGTAAGGGAGGATATAAAGGCAAGGGATAAGGAATTGATTGATAACCCGGACTTTGCCATTACCATAGGCAATGCAACTTATACAGAGCGAGTGGATGGTGGAACCGTAATGCTTGAAGCAATCAGCAAATGTAAGACAGGCGAAACCACTCCAGTCGGTAAGTTCCACGGCTTTGAGCTTTTGGTGGAAAAGAATTTCCTCAGTATCAACTATATGGTGCTTCGTGGAAAGACGGAATACAAGGCAGAACTTTCCACAAGTCCGGTGGGAAGTATGGTAAAGCTGGAGAACCTGTTCAACGGACTTCATGAAAATGTTGATTTTCTGGAAAAGAAGATTGAACAGTACCAGAATGACCTTGAGGCTTCAAAGGCGGAGTATGATAAGCCGTTTGCATATAGTGCAGAACTGGAAGAAAAACTTGCAAGGCAGTATGAATTAAATGCCCAGCTTGACCTTGAGAACGCAAAGGCTATGGAAGCAGATCTTGGCGGACCGGACGAAGAAAAGTCTGAGGACAGAATAGAAAATGCGGGTATTGTTGCAGAGGATAAGGGAATCTATATGCCAGACAGAAACAGGAAAAGATAGGAGTGAAACTCTATGAGCATAAGGAAAGTGGTCGCAGGACTACTGATTACAGCAGGGATTGCCATTATGGCAGTCCCTTTTTTCTGGTGTACAACCGGAGAGAGAAACACGAACCAGCTCATAAATGAATTTGAGCAGACATTGGAGGAGAAGCAGGATGAAAGGTCAGAGGTTGAGAAAGAGCAAACCACCGTTAGTAAAGAGGAGAAAGCCATTCTTAAAGAAGGCAGTATCATCGGCATTATTGAGATACCGGGAATAGATATCAGATACCCGGTAATGGAAGAAACCGGAAGTGAAATGCTGAATGCCGGGACAGGGAACAATGCGTTTTATTGTCAGGTGCAGATATAAGGAGGCGGCAGATGAATAAGAGATACCGACTGGGGGAGATAGAAGAAGCAGTATCGGAAATGGAGGAGCTGATCGACACTCAGGATGATATTGCAGAGATTGATGATGACTTTCAGATTGTCGTAAGCGGCTGGTCTGTGTATGTCGAAAGGCTGAATCTGACACTCAGACAGGGAGTTGCCTGTATCTGGGATACGGAGGCAGGATTATTTATGCCTGATTTTGATGTGACTATCGTGTATGAGGGAAACATCGAAACACAGGAATGGCTCTACTATGAGCAGGACGGAATGGTTGTTACACTTGGCAACTGGTTAAATGGCAGATTGTCTTGTGAACAGATAGAACAGCTTTGGTGTGAGCTTATCATACCAGAAAACAATGATAATTCAGAAGTATAAGAAAGAGAGGAACAGCGTATGAAGTATTCAATTAAGGTAAACGAGGTAAGAGCAAAAGATGGCAGCAATATCAAGGGTTTTGCGACCGTGGTATTTGGTGATTCATTCAAGATTACCAATATCGCAATCCTTGAAAATAAGGAAAAGGGAGAGCTTTTTGTATCAATGCCAAGATACCGTTCAAATGAGCGTGATGAGAAAAACAGCGTGATTTATAAGGATGTATGCAATCCTATCACGGCAGAGTTTCGTGAGGAACTCTATACTAATATCCTTGAGGCTTATGCAAAAATCAGGGAGCCGGAGAAAGCAGAAACACAGACACAGGGAAAAACTCAGGAAATGCCGGAGTTTTCCGTGACGGTAACACCTTATGAAAGGGAAGGCAGTAATATCAAGGGACTTGCCCGTATTTACTTTGAAAACAGCTTCATTGTAAATAATGTAAACATCCTTCAGGGCAAAGAGAAAATCTTTGTATCAATGCCTTCTTATAAAACAAAGCAGGTGGACGAGCACGGCAAACCGATTTATCAGGATGTCTGCTATCCGGTCACAAAGGATTTCAGGGAGAAGCTCTATAATGAGATTATTGCAGAATATGAGAAAGCAAAGGATAAGAGCAACGAAAAAGCAAGGGAGAATGCCGAACAGAACCACGGAAATCCCGACAGGGATAAAAAGGATACACCCTTTCGATAATTAAGGCTAAGGGGCGGCATATGCTGCCCTGTTTATAAGGAGGAAAAGCAGATGGAAGCAGAAAAGACACTTACTAATGAGGAGATCATAAGAGAACTTCTCGATTTATTAAAAAAGAATACTATGAAAGAACAGGCAAATGATGTATTTGAGATATGCACCTATGTGGATGGTCTGGAAAAAAAGATTGTGTCTATGACAGAAGAACTTACCAGTATGCAGGACCAGATCAAGAAAATGCAGGAAGATACCCTTATCAATAATGCAAAAAAAGCATTAACAGAAGCACAGGAGCGACTCAATGCCAGATGTGAGCAGATAAAGTCACAGGTATCTGAGATAAAAGTACAGGTAAAATCTACTGCCAAGAATATTGTTGATGAAACAAAGGCAAAGGGCAGGGCGGCACTTTACAGGGTGACAGAATTTGTAGGAATTAAGAAAAGACTTCTCAATGTCAGAACAGCGGTAAAAGATATGATTGTATCTACAGACAGGGATATTGCAAGGATAGCACTTCTTGCAAAGGGACTCCGTGAAGCTGGTCAGATCGTAAACAATGCGTTCCATACCTTTGCAGATAAGCCGGAGGTGGATTATTCACAGAAGGAACAGAAACACCCTTTCACAAAGGCGGTGCTTGCCCCTATGAAAGCAGTGAAAAAACTGCTTGTATCAATGGAGCTGCATCTGGATGCCTCGATTGATAAGCTGGATAATCTGGCTATGAATGTGCAGTTTGATAAGGAAAAGCGTATGGAGCAGACAAAGGATAAGGAACAGAAAGCACCGGATACAGAAAGAGAGATCATCTACTCACCGATGGTAGCTGAACCACAGGAGTACAAGTATAATGCAGATGCTTTTGCGGCAAGAAAAACATCGGAGGCAAAGCAGGAAACGGCAGGGAAGGAGCTGCCAAAAGTCAGAGAAGATAAAGCCAGATAAGTTTAGGGGCGTGGGAGTAAAATCCTGCGTCCTTTTTATTTGTTTTAATAGCAGGCAAAAAATGGCGAAAATATAAAAAAATGCAAGAAATGGCGAGTAATTTATCGAGGAATAAGTTATCCTTTGAGTAAGATAGATGGACTGTGGTTATGTATAAAATTTTGCAAGTAACAAATTTTATATGAAAAAACACAGCCTGCAAATAAAAAGTCAAGGCTAAAATGAAAGAACTTTTAAAATTTTATACAGGTTGAAAATTAGACATCAAAACAAGACCACCACACCAGTGCTGGTCTGAAAGGTATAGTAGATAATTAAGATTCTGGAAGAGATGCAAGATATTCTTTCACTCGTCCATAGTAGATGCGTAGAAACTTGTTAGCACCGGCAGTCATATAGACATAATACGGTTTCTTTTGAGCCCGTTTTTTGTCTAAGAACTGATACACAGGATCATCTTGTGGATGTGTTTTGATTAAGACATCCATTACCTGAAATAGTGTTTTCCTGAGGTCAGAAGAACCTCGTTTTGAAGTTGGAACACTTTTCTGTTCATAAGAGCCGGATTCGTTAACACCAGGGTCTACACCGGCAAAAGCAGTAATGGCACCCTTGTGAGTGAAACGGGAAACATCACCAATCTCAGCCATCAGTTGAGGACCGAGTGACGTTCCAACCCCTTTCATTGCCATAACAACGGGATACTCCGGAAGCTTGGATGCAGTTTCGTTCATGAGAGTGCGTAGCGACTCAACAGTAATAGAAGCACTGTTAAGTTGGTCAACTGCCTGCTTGATAATAAGCTTTGTAATGTCATCCTTAGGAAGTACAGGAACAAGCTCCTTTGCTTTTCCATAGATTTCTTCAGCTTTTGACTTGCTGAAGTTGTACTTCTTGCGTTTGCACCAGTTTTCATAGTGATCAATAAAAGCGTTTATGGACATTTTACGGACACAGTCTACATGCCAGTATGTAGATGCAAAATCGACCCATTTCTGGCTGCCGTCACTACGTGCAGGACTGTCAAAATAAGTATTAACACCAGGATAGGTTTGGTCAAGGATGCCGATAAGGTTATTCTTCATAGCCGTCTTGTGCTTCATGTAAAAGCCAAACTGACGGTTCATGGTTTTGAGTTGATTGCGTAATTCATCCATAACGCTATACTGTTTCAGATTTTGCCACTTGTCAAGTGCATATCGGGCAATTTTAACAGAGTCAGCTTTATCTGTTTTGACTTTACGAAGGGAATCGTTATCAAAATCCTTGATAAGCTTTGGGTTAATGGCACTAACGAAAAGATTTGCTTCGGAAAGTTGATGGGCAAGGACTTCGTAATAGCGTCCGGTATGCTCCATTACAATTCGGGACTCACCTTCGATAGACTTGATAAGTTTTACAAGCGAATTGATGTCACTGGATGTGTGTTTAATTTCAAAGGGTGTGGAAACAATTTCGCCAAAAGGCCGCATAATAGCAACCATACTTTTACCTTTTGAAACATCGATACCTACTGCGTTCATAAATTTGTCACTCCTTAAGATTATTGCAATGGATAAGTACCAGTTTTACTCATTGCCTATTCAATCTACTGTGGTGTGACACGAATGCACCTGAGGTGATTCAACCTGCATAAAACGAACGCTGCGAATGAGGAGCTGGTTATCAGTCTGTGTTACGGACGCGAAGTCCAAGAAAGGAGAAGATATCCAATTGCTACCTACATTCTAACAGCTTAAGCAACAAGATGGATAATTCCTTACTGGCTGTAAGGGATATTAACCATAAATATATTGTAGTAGAAAGGATCGTCGATTTCGACAAAAGGTAATGCTATGAAAAAGAAACCTTATGAACAGAAAATGTATAAAGAAAAAAAGAAAAAGAATAAGATCCGGATGCGGTTTGATTTTAACCGGAAAGGTGTTATTTTCTTTGCAGTTGCTGCATTTATCATCTGTGCGGTCAGCATCATCGGTACCGACATGGGCTGGATTGACCAGGGTGGTGTTGTAAGCTCCCTGAAGCGTAACTCTGCAGATGCACCAGTTACTTACGGCAAAGTTTTAAGTCAGGATGAGACAACCGAAAACGGAAAACAGGTGTGCACGCTGAAAGTCAAGATCCAGGCAAAACGTACCAAAGACCAGACCGTAGAGCAGAACTACTACAACATCATCCAGTTTGTGAAAAACAATCCGGACAAGTACGATGTAATCCATTACGAAGGCGTTGCAGAAAACAGCGGCGGTGAAGAAGTAAAAGCCGTTACATTTGATGTATCAAAAGAACTGATCCAGAGTATCCAGGGCGGAACCGTGGAAGCAAGAGATATTCCAAAAAAGGCAGAGAATCTGTATATTCTTTATACCTTAACCGATGAAGCGGAAACAACGGCAGATTCCGAGAC